>ERZ791842.56-NODE-56-length-132628-cov-39.3721_pt1 | contig 132628 bp, 134 predicted proteins | sample MGYA00509944_ERZ791842 | MGnify/ENA primary metagenome ERZ791842 (study PRJEB30046, sample SAMN00715263) | human gut metagenome | study: EMG produced TPA metagenomics assembly of the A metagenome-wide association study of gut microbiota in type 2...
GTTTCTTCCTGCTGCAAGCTGTGCCTTGATTGTGCTCTGTGTCTTGTGAAAGAGTGTGTCCTTTGCCCCGCTCTTTGCATACAGCAGTTCCGCAAGCTGTGCACTTGTCATACCATCCGATACGGCATACATAACCGTTGACGTCTGATCGTTTGCCTGTGCGCCCTTTGCCCACGCTGCTTTAATGCCGGCAGCCGCCTGATCTGCAGTAAGTTTGCTGTCTGCCGCCTGTCCTGCAGCTTTCAGCAATACCTGTCTTACCACTTCATTATACACGGTTTCTGCTGCATTTGCACTATAAGCGCCATCATAAAGAGAAGTAAATAATGCGCCATCCGTTGTGCTGCCATCTTTTCCTGTGCTGTAACGGAGTGCGGCATAGATCTGGTTTGCGACTTCCTGCGTTTTTCCGTTTGCAAACTCTTTTGCCACCGTCTCGGAAGCGGTCTTTGACGCTGCCTGTTTCTCTGTATCACTCATCTTTGTATTTAACGCTTTATCAAGTGTCTGGATTCCCTTGCTGATGGATTCTGCGCTGGTGTTTAATGTCTCCACACCTTTGCCCAGATCTCCGCTCTTTGAATTCAGCTCATTCATGCCGCTTGCATAATCCGCAAGATTTTTCTGTAACGTGTCCAGTCCATCGGATAATTCTTTTGATCCGTCTTTTAACTTGCTGCTTGCATCCAGCATGTCATCAATCATATCATCCAGAGAAGAAGAATCCCCGCTCTTCATGGAAATCATGCTTCCGGCATTTGCCACGATCGTCATTGCCGTATCCAGCTTGAAATCTTTTACATCGGCAGTCACTTCGAAATCTTCCGGAAGTTCCAGATCATCGATGAAATCAGAATCTTTCACATTCAGACTTTCTTTGATTCCCGGCAATGCATAGCCGATAACCACATTGCTGTCCCCGTTCTGGGAAACTTTTCCGTTCTTTACTTCCACATTGCTGAAACTGTCATCCAATACCAGTGCCGTTACTGCTGCAAACGGAACCTTTACCGTCTGCTTGTTTCCGTTTACGGTTTCTTCATAAGAAGAATTATTTGTGTAATCATAATGTATGGTAACTTTTCCGGATTTTCCAGCCAGATCCTTCGGTGCAATCTCATTTCCATCCAGATAATAAGTAACTTTCAGAGAAACCGGAGCTTCACTGTCTGTTTTTCCCTGATAGTAAATATCGGCTCCATCTGCCTGCCAGGTCAGCTTCTCTCCGTTCTGTGAGAACTCCTCGCTTCCCTTCACATTTTTGATATCTGTCAGATTGGACTGATCCTCCAGTGTAGCGGACTGGTTTTTATTGATCAGATGATCGGTGACAATGGTATCATACACACTTCCCGTTGCATCGGAAATAAGGTAAACATTTTCATCTTTTCCGATTTCTTTATCACTGACAGATACCTGAAGCAGATCCTCAATATCATCCTTCTTATCGGAAGAATCCTCTTTCTGCTCTGTCTGAACTGCAGCATCTTTCTTCTGATCTGCCTGCACGGCAACTGCTGTCATGCTGCTTCCAAGAAGTGCAATGGTCAGCACACCTGCCACAATACGGACTACATATTTATTTTTCAATCTGGTTTTTAACTCTGATAATTTCATAATTCCATCCTCCTATTTGATTTTGTTGCGAAATCCTGCACTTGATGCACAGATCACACGGTCAAATACCATGAACATGCTTGGCAGAATAAAGATTACGACAATCATACTGATGATCGCACCACGTGCCATCAGCATACATAATGAACCGATCATATCGATGTTGGAATATAATCCTACACCAAACGTTGCTGCAAAGAAACTGAGCGCACTGACAATGATCGACTGAATGGACTTGCTCAATGCATCGGTAATTGCTTCTTTCTTATCCATACCGCGGAAACGGTTCTTCTTATACTTGTTCGTCATAAGAATTGCATAATCGACCGTAGCTCCCAGCTGTATGGTTCCGATTACAATGGATGCAATAAACGGCAACACCGTTCCTGTATATGCCGGAATCCCCATATTGATGAAAATTGCAAATTCAATAACACATACCAGAATGATTGGAAGTGAAATGGACTTAAATGTCAGTAAAATAATAATAAAAATAGCTGCAATAGAAATAATACTTACATTTTTGAAATCCACATCGGTAATCTCAATCAGATCCTTGGTACATGGCGCCTCACCGATCAGCATTGCGGTATTATCGTATTTTTTAATAATCGCATTGATCTCATCACACTGTTTATTTACTTCATCCGTTGCAGATGCATATTCCGAAACAATGACCATCATCTGGTAATCTCCACTCTTGAAGATATCCTTCACATCGTCCGGAATGACATCCTGCGGAACCATCGGTCCGGTCAGGGAATCCATCGAAACCGCAAGTTTTACACCGTCTACTTTTTTGATCTCATCGATCATATTCATACTGTCTTTTTCAGACAGACTGCTTTTTGCCAGAACCATGTGGGTTGCACCCATATGATACTGTTCGGACAGCTTATCATTTCCGACTTTACTGCTGAAAGTCTCCGGCAGCGTACCAGTCAGATCATAATATACATTGGTATGTGTATATCCGTAGATTGCCGGAATCAGCACAACCAGAAACGCAATGACAAATACCACATGATGTTTTGTGATAAACCCTGCAATTCTACTAAGATCCGGAAGAATTACTTTATGTCTGGTCTTTTCGATTGCCTTATCGCAGACAAGAATCAGGGACGGAAGAATCGTTACACATCCGATAACGCCAAAGACAACCCCCTTTGCCATAACGATACCAAGGTCTTTTCCAAGGGTAAAGCTCATAAAACACAGTGCGATAAATCCGGCAACTGTTGTAATGGAGCTGCTGACCACGGAAGTAATTGTATTGGAAATCGCATGTGCCATGGCACGGTTTTTATCTCCGTCAAACCGCTCCTTCTGCTCCTGATAACTGTGCCACAGGAAAATGGAATAATCCATTGTAACACCGAGCTGCAGTACCGCCGCCAGTGCCTTGGTAATATAAGAAATCTCCCCGAAAAATACGTTGGAACCCAGATTGTAAATAATTGCCATGCCGATACTGATCAAAAACAGGAACGGAACAACTACGGAATCCATCGTAAGTGATAATACGATCAGAGAAAGCACAACGGCAATCAGAACATAGATCACACTCTCATTCTCTGCCAGTTTTCGGATATCATTGTTCACCGATGCCATACCACTGACAAAACACTGCTTTCCAACCAGATCATTGATCGTCTGGATCGCATCCATGGTGCCGTCCGACGACATGGACTCATCAAACAGGACTGCCATCAGCTGGCTGTCTGCGTCTTTGTTATTGAAAAAGTTGTAGATATCATCCGGAAGTGCTTCTCTTGGAATACTAAAATCCATAATAGAACCATACCAGATAACATTTTTTACATGAGGTACATCCTCAATCTTATCTGCTATTTTCTGCAGATCCTTATCCTGCATTCCCTCAACAACTACAAAAGAGAACGCGCCTGTTCCAAATTCATCCAGAAGGATATCCTGCCCTTTCATCGTTTCAATCTGTCCCGGCAGATAGGACAAAATGTCATAATTAATTCTGGTTTTCATATAGCCGATCGCGGATGGAATCAGCAGTAAAAAAGCCAGGATCAAAATCAGAAACCGACATTTAACGACTCCTTTTCCAAATTTAATCATTTTTTTCACCATCCTCTATTTTTCTCTCAGCCTATCATAAAAAAAAAGACCGAATATGAAAATATTCAATCTTTTCGTCATGTACTGCATGATTATACATTTTGAGTGATTTGTATGAATTCGTATACAAATCATTCAAAATGTCATCGCATATTCTTTTTATAATTCTTTGATGATGTCGATCAGAGACCGGGTCAGCATATACTGATATGCTTCGGCCATTTCGCGCGGCGAGATGGTCATTCCCATGCTGATCCATTCCTCTGTTGCAAAACACATGGACTGTGCATAATAGGAAGATATCACCTCCGGCGTCAGCCATTTGTGTTTTGAAACCCTTCCGCTGCTTTCGTTTTGAATCAGTTCAAGCAATACTTCCCGCACACATTTTTTTGCGATATCGTGAAATTTGACCGGTCCCTCCATTTTTACCAGCTGTGAATAAAATGCCTTGTCCTTTTCAATGTTGGTAAACAGCAGAACCATTGCTTCTATAATCATATCATTCCGGATCAGAGGTTCTACCGGCTCTAACAGTTCTGTCCGGATGATCCATTCAATAAGCTCAAATTTATCCTGAAAATGATTGTAAAACGTTGGCCGGATGACCCCTGCTTTATCAGTTATCTCTTTAATTGTAATTTTTTCTACCGGCCGCCTGACAGCAATCTCTTTCAAACTTTTTGCAAGCAGCTGGTCAATATCGGTTTTGCCCTGTATTGCCATTTCGTCTGTTATCCTTATTCGTCAAATTCCATGGTCACAAAGTACCCTTTTTCTGTCTCCTTCACATCAATCACATCGCCTTCCCGGCTTTTTAAACGTTCGCCTACCGCATAATTTCCCGACATTGCTATTGCATGCTCAATGGTATAATAATAGGAAGTGGGAAGTTTTCCCTCTGTCACCTTCAAATGATCTCCTGCTTTGGTCAGTCCCGGACGTTCCATTTTAAATTCCATCTGTCTCATCACGATCACCTTCATTTTCCACAAACTCTGTATCAACAGTCTCTGTGCGCCGTCTGTAATCCCTCGCTGCACGCGTTGCTGTGACAGCAATCCACAGATTCAGCGCTCCGTTGATAATCAGCACGATTCCTACCAGCATAATAAACTGTTTCAATACGGTAAGCGGACAGAAAACACAGACCAGACCACAGACCAGACAGATGATAGCAAATACAAGATCCATGCCCCACTTTTCATATCCGTATTTTTTGGCATTCACAGCCTCCGTCACCGCACGAATTCCATGAAATACAAGTCCTACACCCAATATAACCGGAACCAGACTGACAATCAGCGACGGCTGGATGAGAAACCAGATTCCAACTGCAAGTACCAGAATTCCGACAATCGTTGATGCTCCAAATGTTGCAAGGCTCAAAATAAAGCTTCCCAGATAAATAATTCCAACGATGATCATTGCAACCGAAAGAAGTGTTCCGATCACATCAATGACTCCGCCTTTCCACACAACAAAAATAATTCCAAGCACAATACACAAAACAGAAGAAAGCAGATAATCCGCCTTTGCCCGCTTCAAAAATTCTCTCATGAAATGACGCCCCCTTTTGAAATATCTTTTGCAACATTATAACATTTCCTTTTTTATTGTTCAACTTTTCCTCTAAAAATGATATACTGTGCGCGGAGGTGAATATCATGGGAAAAGAAGTAAAAACCAATGCCGTGCGTATTCTGGAACGAAATAAGGTTCCCTATGAACTGCTGACTTATGAATGTGACGAATTTATAGATGGAATTCATTCTGCCGAAGCCACTGGCACCCCGGTTGCCCAGACTTACAAGACACTTGTCATGCAGGGCAAAAGCAAAAAATACTACGTATTTGTCATTCCGATTGCCGAAGAGGTTGATCTGAAAGCTGCCGCGCGTGCAGTTTCCGAGAAATCCGTAGAAATGATCCATGTCAAAGATTTAACTGCAATCACTGGTTATGTCCGTGGAGGCTGCAGTCCGCTTGGCATGAAAAAAGCATTTCCAACCGTTATCGATGCCTCTGCCAGGCAATATTCTGAAATTTATGTAAGCGGCGGCCGTATCGGAACCAGCATCCGGCTTGACCCTCAGGATCTGGCACGGATTGTCCGCGCTACTTTTGCGGATATTCTTGCCAGACCATAAAAAGAAAAGTGTGCCAGGTTTATTTCCCTGACACACTTTTTCTTTTAATTTTCACCCGGCTGCCGGATAATATCCAGCACACGCTGCAACTCGGCTCCCTCTGCCGGAGCCTCTCCATAGTCAACATGCTTCCAGTCTTTTTTGAATTCTCCAAGCAGATGTTTTCCCGGATCCTGGGTCCGTTCAATCGTAAAATATCTGCCCTCCTGCGTTTCGTCATTCCATGCAAAATATACACGGAAACAGGATGGAACTCCCATATCGCGTACCGGCAGATCCACACGGACAATCAGTAAACTGTCGGACAAATCCATAACCATAACGGAGAAATCTTCCGGCAGATACGGATACATACGTTTCTGCTGATAACATTCCTCAAAAAACTGATCCATATATTCTTCTTTCTTCTCGCAGAGGTCATCCATCATCTGTTTGCCCTGCGCAAAAAAGCGCTTTGGCATAAAACCAAATTCAAACTGCTTACGTTCAAACAACAGATACTGTTCCTGTGTAAGCTGCATCTTCTTTGGCTGCGCTCCCTCTTTACGCTTCTTTTCCACTTCCTCGATTTTTTCCACCAGTGCACGTTTAAAAATCAGATTCTGTGTGAATGGATTGATCACTATTCCGGATACCTTTTCATCCTGCTGAAAAACCATGTTATTCGTTGCAAGGAACGGCATGTTTATAACTGCTTCACTCTTCGGAGATTCCGGAATCTCCTTTTTACTTGTATAAATCGGAAGAAACATTCCGTTTTTCGGACTGTTGATCAGACACGGAACCGGCTTCTTTTCATCATTTAAATTTGCCGGAACAAGCACACGTCTGGTTCGCATCAGCTCGATCAGGGCATTTAAATTCTCACCGGTTTTTTCTTTCAGATATAGATCTATCTGTGCTTCCACATCTTCATTTTTTACATCAAGTGTCATGCTTGGATCTGTTGGTTTCTCCTGCTTGAGATCCTGCTTCTTCATGACATCTTTTAACTTCTTTTTGTCGATCATCTGTGTATATCTCCTAACCCCATGCTGTCGGTATTGTACAGGTTAATCCCTGTGCTCATGATATAAAAGCATTTTAGCACATATTTTCAGGAGATTCCATACCTTTATACGGTTTTTGAATCATCGAGCGTTTTCTGGATCAGTTTATCAAGTCTTCTTCCGATCCTGGCATATTTTTCAATGCGGCGTTCCATTTCCGGCGGAACTCCTTTTTTGTAAGAAACCCGGTTATCCATTCCTGCCCACGCATCCATGATCATCGTCCGCAGCTGCAATTCCACACGAACCACAGTTGTCTTTCCTTTGTAAGACATCGGGATATCCAGAACGATATGGTAACTCTCATACCCATTTTTCTTTGGTTTTCGAATGTAATCTTTTGCCTTTACTACGGTATATGTGTCTGTTTTTCCGATCTGCCGTGCAATCCAGTAGATTTCCTTGACACTGTAGCAGATACAGCGAACCCCGGAAATATCGTTCAGTGCAGTAACTGCGGTATCAAAATCCACGTCATAATCCTTGCGCTGCAGCTTCTCTGCAATGCTCTCCGGCGTCTTCATCCGTGTTTCGATAAAACGTACAAATCCCTGTCCTGTTTTTTCTTCATATTCCCGGTTCAGTTCCCGCAGCCGGTTTACCACAATTTCTCTTGCCAGTGCATGTTTTCTTTGAAAATTATCATCTTCCCAGTGCTTCCGGAGTTTTTCTAATTCATCCATAACTTACCTTCCCTGCTTTCTGTTATATCTATCTTATTCTCCACTTTTCTACAGGATAACAGGGGTGTGTAAATACAGACTTCTTCCCTATGTAAATTGTTTGTAAAAACTATGTGGTGAGAATCTTTTTTTCCACAAGCATTTTAACAAATTCCCGATCCCGGAAACTCCATGGCTGCGTCGCACAGAACGGTTCATTCCCATCGATAATCTCCTGTGCGGTTGCCCACTCCAGATGAAATCCTTTCGCAATCTCGCTTTCGGTCATGTGCGTCTGTGTCATTTCTTCTTTTGCATCACAGAAAAAAAAGCAGGAGTGACAGACATAGATCTTGTTTTTTTCAAACAGATCTCGCCGCCGCTCCACAATTTCTCCAATCGGACGGATGGATTCCGGAATCACAATAAGCCCGGACTCCTCCCCCACTTCACGAATCAGTGCATCTTCCAGCTTCTCGCCCGGTTCCACACCTCCGCCGAGAATTTTATAATCTCCGGCACTGCCATGTTGTGTTGCAATTTTTCCATCACGAATAATCACGCCGCGTGTCGAGTATTTTTCGAACACGGGCATTCCCTCTTCATAATCTTTTTTATCTAATGTTAAAAGTATCTGCACGGCATTTCTCCTTTGCTGTTCCGACATACAATTTTGTATCATTATAGCACTATCATGGGGGTTTGTGCAGATGTTTTAAATATAAGTTTTTTCAATGCGACGAATTTGTGCGAGTGTTTTAAATATAAGTTTTCTCAATGTGACGGAAGAAGGGGGACATTCTCTTTCTACAGAAAAATTTGCAAATTAGCGCCGATATTGATTTCAGGTTGGTTTAGCAAAAGTTTTACTTTTATGCTATTAGCTTTATATGATGGAACTACGGCGCAGTTGCAAATTTGTTCTTCCGAAAGAAATGTCCCCCTTCTTCCTGTGGATTGGAGAAAATATAGTTGAGAAATATATTTCCGCAAATCCTGTCTGTGGAACAAATATACAGCCACCTTCAGTAAAAAATGTCATCGTGGTATCTATGCCAATAAAATTCATGTAAAAGATACCATTGTGGTACCTACACGCTGAAAATTTAACATTCAGATACCGGAAGGTCTCTATAGATCAAAAATTACTTTTCCAGATACCTCTTTTTCTAAAAAACCGGTATCTGGAAAAGCAATTTTTACTATATAGGTGACATTTCCTGATTTCAAGCATTAAAATTTCGGAAAACCGTCACCTAAAACTTTAATTTTTCGTCTATAGATACCCGGCCTTATCATCGAGTGATTTAACAGGGTATTTTTCTGTTTATTCCAGTTCATAGGATTCGTAGCTGTTTTTGAGGCGTCCCTTTAACTGCAGGTTCTGGTGCCTTTATGTTTGTTCCACAGACAGGATTTGCGGACATCATTCTTTTACTTATGGCTTTCCAATCCACAGGAAGAAGGGGGACATTTCTTTCGGAAGAACAAATTTACAACTGCGCCGTAGTTCCATCATGTAACGTTAATAGCATAAAAGTAAAACCTTTGCCAAACCAACCTGAAATCAACATCGGCGCTGACTTGTAAATTTTTCTGTAGAAAGAGAATGTCCCCCTTCTTCCGTCGCATAGAGAAACCTTATATCTAAAACAACTCCCCCGCAAATCCGTCCCATTTGCCAAACCCAAAGGCTCCCAGCCCCGCAGTTAACCAGCAATTTATAAAGTTTTGAGATACTCTACAATACTTGTCACACTGTTGGCACCATCCGCCACCGCGGTCACAATCTGACGCAGCTTCTTAGTGCGGACATCTCCTGCCACAAAAAGCCCCGGCTGCTCCGTCACCCCGTCTTCTCCGGCACGCACATAGCCATGATCTAAATCCAGCACAGAAACCACCGCATCGGTCTGCGGATTCATACCAACTGCGATAAAGATACCGCTGACCGGCAGTTCTTTTTCTTCTCCTGTTCCGGTGTTTGCGATTACCAGATGATCGACCATCTGCTCCCCACAGATTTCTTTCACCACGGTATCCGGCAGGAAGGTGATCTTCGGCTCATTTGCCACCTGTTCCTGCAGTACCTTCGTGCCACGCAGTTCCTGTCTGCGGTGAATCAGATACACTTTTTCACATCCGGCTGCCAGATACAGGGCATCTTCCAGTGCCACATCTCCACCGCCGACAACCGCCACTGTCTTGTTACGGAAAAAAGCTCCATCACAGGTTGCACAGTAAGACACCCCGGCTCCTGCCAGTGTTTCTTCTCCCGGCACCCCGAGTTTCCGGTGTCCGGCTCCGGTTGCCAGCAGTACGGTTTTTGTCTCATAGACGGTTCCGGAAGCACCGGTGATTTTCCACGTTCCGTCTGTATTTTTCTCTACGTTATCCACTTCATCGCTGATGAACGGAACCTCCAGTGCTTTTGCATGCTGCTCAAATTTCTGTGCCAGATCAAACCCATTGGTTTCCGGCAGTCCCAGATAATTATCAACTTCCTGCGTATAAATCATCTGTCCGCCACCCATCGGCTCTTTCTCTAAAACAACCACATCCAGACAGGCACGCTTTGCGTAAACAGCTGCCGAAAGACCTGCCGGACCGCTTCCTATAATGACTAAATCGTACATGTTATTCCTCCTGATTTTCAAAAAAATCTATTTCATAAATAATGGCATTTTTATTCTTTCCTATTTTACCATACCCCTATACAATGCGCTATTTTCTTTTCTCCAATAATAACAAAATATGCTCCTTTTACAAAAATTTTACGTGATTCAGGGTTGAAAAATCCATTTACAAATGCTACCATAACCAAGGATTTAAATCCACAATCATAAAAATCTGAGTAATGGAGGTGAAATTCATGGACAGTAGCGATAGTTTTGGGCGAAGTAGACATTTGAATACCGATGCTTTTTTCACTGGCAAAATTATCGTTTTCACTGGAAAATGAATTTTGCCGGTTCATGATGTTTAAAGCACCGGTAGGTGCTTTTTTTGTGCCTGAATATATAAAACTGTATACCTGAGCCCTTTTCTATTGTGCATATCCGCAGCATGATGTAGCTTTTGTTGCACATGATGACTGCACACAAGGAAAGGAGAATTCATATGAACAAGAAATATTTAGAGCTTACAAAGCTGATCCGAAGCAAACAGAATGACCATGAAATCTTAAAATGCTTATCTAATTATCACGAAAACGACATTGCCGATATGCTTACGGTTATGACTCCAAAAGAAAGGAAACGTATTTATACGCTTCTGGGGCCACAGAAAATTGCGGAAATCTTCGCATATCTGGATGAACCACAAATCTACTTTTCCGAACTCTCCGTCAAAGATGCCGCCAAAGTAGTTTCCCTGATGGATTCCGATGATGCCGTTGACGTCCTCGAAACACTCGACGATAAAAAGAAATATGAAATCGTGGAAAACCTGGACAAAGCTGCCATAAAAGATGTAAAAATGCTGCTTTCCTATGACGATGACGAAATCGGAAGCTGCATGACAACCAACTACATCTGCATTCCAAAGGGACTTTCCGTCCGTCAGGCAATGAGCGAACTGGTCCGTCAGGCCGGAACCAATGACAATATTTCAACCATTTATGTACTGGATGAATCCCTGAAATTTGCCGGTGCTATTGATCTGAAAGATCTTATTATTGCAAGAAAACATGATGTGCTTGACGATATTATCGTCCGCTCCTATCCATCGGTAACCGATCACGAAAAAATTGATGACTGCATGGAAAAAATCATGGATTATTCGGAAGATTCCATTCCTGTCCTGTCGCAGGACGGTCATATGCTCGGTGTTATTACATCCGAAGATATCGTAGAGATGGTTGACAATGAGATGGGGGAAGATTACGCAAAACTGGCCGGCCTCACCGCCGAAGAAGATCTCAAAGAAACCACGGCACAAAGCATGAAAAAACGTCTCCCATGGCTCATCATCCTGCTGTTCCTTGGGATGATCGTTTCCTCTGTTGTAGGTGTCTTTGAGCATGTTGTGGCTGTACTTCCGATCGTAATCTGTTTCCAGTCCCTTGTGCTTGACATGGCCGGGAACGTCGGTACCCAGTCTCTGGCAGTTACCATCCGTGTCCTGATGGATGAAACACTCACCGGAAAACAAAAACTTTTCTTACTGGTAAAAGAAATGAAAATTGGTCTTTTAAATGGTGGAATCCTTGGTATTATGGCACTTGCACTGCTTGGCATCTACATCCACCTGTTTAAGGGATACACCTGGATCGGAGCATTTGGCATCTCTGGCTGCGTCGGCATCTCGCTTCTCGTGGCAATGGTGATCTCAAGCCTCGTAGGTACTGTGATTCCCATGTTTTTCCATAAGATAAAAATTGATCCTGCGGTTGCATCCGGTCCACTCATTACAACCGTCAATGACCTTGTGGCTGTTGTGACTTATTACGGTCTGGCATTTTTGTTACTGATCATGTAAAAATATAATCTTTGCACCATACTACCGAAAAATGCTGCCTGACAACAATATGTTACAGGCAGCATTTCTATTCAACAATTTCTAAGCTGCATAGGAGATATCGCTTACGCGAGATACCCCAGATAGAAAATCTATCCGCAGACGGATACCCTTTACTGAATAACCAGTTCTTCAATCGTCACATTTTTCTCTTTGTCAATGTCAAAAGCTTTAAGCACCGGCTGATCCATATCCATCAGGGAAAGAATCAGGTAATTGACCGTCGGATCATATGCCAGACGCTTATCTTCCTCGGACGGGCGTGACGGCGATTCCGGATGGGAATGCCAGTTGCCAAGCGGTACCAGATGGTTTGTGCGCATATCTTTAACTGCGGCAAGCTGTTCCTTCGGGTTCATGGAAAAATGCTCATTGGTGTGATCCACATTTTCCAGAAGGTACACCTTCTCGATGATCTTTTTGTCTCCGTCTTTGGTGCCTGCAATCAGACCACATGCCTCTTCCGGAAGGTTTTCCTTCGCATGAGCTAAGATTTTTTCATAGTCTGCTTTTTTCATGGTAAGCATAAAATTTTCCTCCTTTTCAAGGAGCAAATCGCATATAAAGTCTGCTTCGCAGAGGCGATTTGCGTAGGAGATATCGCTTACGCGATACCTCAATGATCCGGGCACTCGATCTGCTCGTAATCAATCAGTTCTGTGATGGTCGGATGATCGCCACAGATGGCACACTTATGATCTGCCTTTGGCAGTTTGATCGTGTGGAATTCCATCTTTAACGCATCAAAAGTCAGAAGCTTTCCGGTTAAGAGATCGCCAACACCGATCAGGTACTTGATGGCTTCCATCGCCTGTAAGGATCCGATGACACCGCCCATTGCGCCGATGACACCTGCCTGCTTACAGGTCGGAACTGCATCCTTTGGTGGTGGATTCTTGAATACACAACGATAGCATGGTCCTTCTCCCGGAACATAGGTCATGAGCTGACCCTTGAACCGGATAATTCCTGCATGGGAAAATGGCTTCTTTGCCATTACACAGGCATCGTTGATTAAGAATTTTGCCGGGAAGTTATCGGTTCCATCAATGATGAAATCATAATCTTTAATGAGATCCATAATATTTTCAGAAGTAACGAACTCACGGTATGTATTTACGGTTACATCCGGGTTCATTGCGTTCATGGTCTCTTTTGCAGATTTTACTTTTGCTTTTCCTACATCTGCGGTGCCGTGAATGATCTGACGCTGTAAGTTGGACAGATCAACTTCATCTGCATCGACAATACCGATGGTTCCCACACCGGCTGCGGCAAGATACATTGCTGCCGGTGCACCGAGTCCGCCTGCACCGATAATCAAAACTTTTCCGTTAAGGAGCTTTTTCTGTCCCTTCACACCAACCTCCTGCAGGATGATGTGACGGCTGTAACGCTCCATCTGTTCATTGGTAAATGCCATTAGAAGCTTCCTCCTCCCATGAAGTATAAGAATTCAACTACATCGTTTTCCTTTAATGTTACGTTTGCAAGATCGTGATTTTCTACGAAATCATCGTTTACGGTAACGGTCACATATTCCGGATTTTCAACCTTCTCGTCAACAACGAGCTGTGCCAGCGTGGTTCCCTCTTTGATGTCTTTTACGTTTCCTGCGATTGTTACTTTCATCGGTAACTCCTCCTAAATATATTTTTTCACAATTTCTTCCAGTTCCGGCTTCTTAATCAGACCGCGCACACGCTCTGCTTCCTTTCCATCTTTGAAAAACAGGATGGTCGGAGAAACCATAACGGAATACTGTTCTGCCAGTTCCCCGTCAAAATTTGCATTGACTTTGACCACTTTTAAGCGATCCTCATAATCATCTTCGATATCGCCAAGAATCGGTGACATCTGTTTGCACGGAATGCAGGAATCGGAATAAAACTCCACCAGTACCGGTATAGAAGCCTGCAAAACCTCCGCTTCAAAATTATCTTTACTTACTCTTGCTGCCATGCGCTTAACCTCTCTTGTCTACTCTTCGAGTTTCTTTACAATAAGGTCATAAGTTCCATCTTCATTGTCGATCAGCTTTAATACCTGCTGTCCCTCTTCCTTGAAACTTCTCGGTACGTTCTGCACCGGCTCTCCATCATTCATATGTACGGAAAGCACCTGTCCGATCTCTAACTCTTCCATGGCCACCTTTGCCTTGACAAACGTCATCGGGCAGACCACATCCGTAATATCTACAGTTTCATCAATTGTAAAATCAGCCATTGTATGCCTCCTTTATCTTCTCTTCAAATTTATCAAGTCCCACTCTCTCGAGTGTCATGCGGAAACGCTCTCCTGGATTGGCATTGTCATCAAAGAACTGGATTGCCGCATCGGTAATGCGGAATAACTGTTCCTCGGATGTCACAAGCGGAAGATAATTCTCGCCTTTGTATACGCGGTTTCCAAACAGTCCACCGAAAGATACCTCAAATGCAGGTGTCGCTTTCCATGCATCGGTCGGACAGGCCTTTACACAGCGTCCGCAGTTGTTACATTTTTCCTCATCGAGAACGATTTTTCCGTCCACGGTGCTGATTGCATCCACGCGGCAGGTCTTCTCACAGATCCCACAGTTGATGCAGGCTGCTTCCTCCCATTCCACAATGGATGCACCCTTGATTCCGACATCATTTTCTTCTGCCTTTAAGCAGTTGTTCTGGCATCCGGTTACACCAAATTTAAACTTATGCGGAAGTTCTCTTGCAAAATAACGCTCATCCAGTTTTTTTGCAATATCATAACTGTCAATATTTCCACTAGGGCATACCGCCGATCCCTGACAGGCTGTAATCGTACGGACACGCGGTCCACACACACCCGGCTTACATCCCCCGGTTGCCAGCACTTCCTTAACTTCTTCTACATCGTCAAGTTTGATAAATGGGATTTCCACACTCTGACGGGAAGTCAGATGTACGTGTCCGTCTCCGTATTTTTCTGCAACCTTTGCGATAATCTGTAAATTCTCTGCTGTAAGATTTCCACCTACCACAGCCAGCCGCAGGGAAAAATTATTTTTTTGTTTCTGGCGCATAAATCCGCCTTTTTTCAATGTAGCATAATCAACAGCCATTACTCTCTCCTTTAAACCTTGTGTATTTTTCTTTGTTTATCCGGCGGTATTTTGGATTGCTGCTGTAAAATCCTGCTTCAGATCTTCGATATCCTCAATACCGACACTTATTCTTATCATATCATCAAATACGGCGGCGTCAATCTTTTCCTGCTCGGTTGAGTGTGCCGCCAGTGTGGATTCCGGATGTACGATCAGTGTCTTGGTATCTCCGATATTGGATACGATCTGCGGAATGGTCAGCGCATTCATGATTGCAAAAGCGCGTTCCTTGCTTCCCACGCGAATGGTTAAAATTGCTCCAAATCTTCCATCCAGCAACTGCTTTGCCACACCGTTCCACGGACTTGATGCAAGTCCCGGATAGTTTACGCTGATTCCCGGAATGGTTTCCAGATAAGCCGCAAGCTGCATTGCGTTGTCACACGCCCGCTCCATACGAAGCCCCAGTGTCTCCATACCAAGCAGATTATAGTATGCAGTCTGCGGCGCCATACAGGCTCCCATATTGCGGAACAATCCGTTTCTCAGTTTTGCAGTAAAGGTAAATTTTGCAAACTTTTTATAGTCTTTCATGCCCGGATACCGCTCCAGATCCCATTTGAATCTTCCCGCATCAGTGATCACACCACTGATGGCACTGCTGTTGCCGTTGATGTATTTGGATGTGGAATTGATCACGATGTCTGCGCCAAGTTCGAGCGGACAAACGAGAAACGCGGTAGCTACCGTATTATCGATCATGAGCGGAAGATTGTGCCGCTTTGCAATCTCGGCAAGTGCCGGGATGTCGGTCACATCCAGCTTTGGATTTCCAATCGTCTCCGCGAAGATGACTCTCGTCTTATCCGTGATCTTGGATTCGAGATCTTCCAGATCATTCGTATCTGCAAAAATTGTTGTAATCCCAAACGCTTCCAGATCGTGGTAAAGATCAATCGTTCCTCCATACAGGCTGGTGCTTGTGATGATCTCATCACCACTTCCTACGATATTCAGAAGGGCATTGGTAATTGCCGCCATGCCGGATGCACAGGCAACGGATGCCACACCTTTTTCCAGAACCGTCATGCGTTCTTCAAATGCTGCGATGGTCGGGTTATTGATTCTTGTGTAAGAATATCCAGCCGCTTTGTTGTGAAACAGCTTCTCATGCTGCTCTGCCGATGGCTGAAAGAAAGCACTGGACTGGTACACCGGGGTAAGTGTGGCTCCGGTCACCGGATCTCCGGTTTTTGTACCATGTAGTAGTTCTGTGTTGAATCCCATTTCATTTCCCCTAATTCATACTTATCTAATAGGTTTAATATGTTATAGTTAATATACCGCAATCATACCCTATTGTCAACCTTTTATTTCCACTTATTTTTCCGGCAAAAAAATCCCCGCTGGTTAAAACCAGCAGGGATTCCATTCTCATAATAAAATGATTATTCTGTCCAGTGCTCATCCTTAAATACGATGCGGCGGTAAGTCTCAAAATCAACCCACTTATTAAAGAAGTTCTCAGAAATCTCCCTGCCCTCTGCGGAAAGCTCCTTCTTGAACGCATCCACATCTGCGGCACTTGTTACATGAACTGCAAATCCACGGCCGTTGATGACAGGCACATCGTTGTATGCAAAGTCAGCAAGCGGAATAATGGCAGTAACCTTCTGGTCACGGATGGATACCGCTACCTGCTCACGCAGAACAACCACATCAAAGCTGTCCGGATACTGATACGTCTCACCCTTGACCGGAATCACATCACCGATCGTGTAAGTTTTATCGGAAGGCTGTACCTTAAAGACGTTCATCGCCTCAAGGTCATAGTAATATTCCTCGAAGATATCTCCGTTTGCCTTGAGATTTCCGTGGGCAAATGCGCATTTTAAGTCTTTCGTCTCATCGAGCGTTGGATTTTCCACAACACCACATGCGGAGGTCATGTTGGAAATACGGTCGATCAGGATCAGTTCTCCCAATGTCTTATGCTTTGCAAAAGCATCAATGACGATCTCTTCCTGCAATACCAGATCGCAGACCGCAATCTCGTTCTTGCGCAGGCGGCCAACCGGAATAAATTCACCGGTGTTGACATCAATCTTGTACTGGATATTCTTTAAGATACCCGGAATCGTACGTGTACCGAGTTTTACGAGATAATCTTTGCCGACGGTCAGTTCCTCATCGTCCATCCAGAGGATTGTTGCGGTAAATTTCTTGCTGACCGGAAGCTTCGTATCTTTTGCGAGAACACATCCGCGGGATACATCCACTTCCTTGTCAAGCTGGATGGTAACTGGACGGCCTGCATCTGCAGTCTGTGCATCTTTATCTCCGACTAAAATGCTCTTTACTTTTGCATGCTCATTGCTTGGCAGAGTCACGATTGTATCACCGACCGATACAGCGCCACTCTCGATCTGTCCCTGGAAACCACGGAACGTGTGATCCGGACGGCAGACACGCTGTACCGGCATATAGAAGCCTTCTTCCTGCTTCTTTTCGCTCACATCGATATTCTCTAAGTAAGCAAGCAGTGGCTCCTGCGTATACCATGGCATATTGTCGGAATGGGTGGTGACATTGTCACCCTCGGTTGCAGATACCGGAATGATCTTGACACTTGCTAAATGCAGTTCCTTGGAAAGTTCCTGAATTTGGTCAACGATCTCCTTGAAACGCTCCTCACTGTAATCGACAAGATCCATCTTATTTACAGCAAATACAAAGTAACGGATTCCCATCAGTGCACAGATTCTGGCATGTCTTCTGGTCTGTACGAGCACGCCCTGCTTTGCATCCACAAGGATAACGGCAAGGTCTGCAAAGGATGCACCGACTGCCATGTTTCTTGTGTACTCCTCATGTCCCGGAGTATCTGCCACGATAAAGCTTCTCTTTTCGGTTGTAAAGTAACGGTATGCCACATCAATGGTGATACCCTGTTCACGCTCTGCCATCAGTCCGTCCAGAAGGAGGGAATAATCAATTGCGCCGCCGCGGCTTCCTACTTTGGAATCCAGCTCCAACGCTTTCTCCTGATCTGCGTAAAGCAGTTTGGAATCGTATAAAATATGTCCGATCAGTGTGGACTTTCCATCGTCTACACTACCGCAGGTAATAAATTTCAATAATCCGCTCATTTTAGAAATAACCCTCCCTCTTTCTTCGTTCCATGCTGCCGGCTGCCTCGTTGTCAATGACACGGGTGGTCCGCTCAGACTCTACAGCACTCAAGGTCTCGTCAATAATCTCATCTAATGTGGTCGCGTTGGATTCGATTCCACCGGTCAGTGGATAGCATCCCAAGGTACGGAAACGCACATTCTTGTATTCAATTTTCTCACCCGGACGAAGTTTCAGACGATCATCATCCACCATGATAATCTGTCCGTCACGCTCAATCACCGGACGCTTTGCTGCAAAATACAGCGGCACGATATCGATGTTTTCTCTCTTTATGTACTCCCAGATATCCGTCTCCGTCCAGTTGGAAATCGGGAACACACGGATGCTCTCACCCTTGTTGATCTTGGAGTTATAAAGTTTCCACATCTCCGGTCTCTGGTTCTTCGGGTCCCATGCATGATTCTCATTACGGAAAGAGAAAATTCTCTCTTTTGCACGGGATTTTTCCTCATCACGACGTCCACCGCCGAATGCTGCAGTAAATCCGTATTTATTCAACGCCTGTTTTAATGCCTGTGTCTTCATGATGTCGGTGTACTGGCTGCCGTAATCAAACGGATTGATGCCACGCTTTACACCGTCCTCGTTGATATACTCGATCATGTTAATCCCTAGTTTCTTTGCCGTCTCATCACGGAACTGAATCATTTCCTTGAATTTCCATGTCGTGTTCACATGTAAAAATGGAAATGGCGGCTTCTCCGGATAAAATGCTTTCATGGCAAGATGAAGCATTACCGAACTGTCCTTTCCTATGGAATAAAGCATTACTGGTTTTTCACACTCTGCCGCTACCTCACGGATAATGTAGATTGCTTCCGCTTCGAGTGCATCAAGATGAGATAATTGACTCATGATCTTCCTCCTTAATATTTATTCGAATCCTTTTTATTCACAACAATTGTTTCTATTGTACCATCTGTTTTTTTAATTCGCCAGTGTAACAGATCTCCTTCGGTATGAACGGTCATCTGGCTTCCCATGCCGCCGATGTCGGCACCCAGGTAATAGGAGATCGCTTCAAATGGACACTCCTTGATACAGGAGGCACATCCCCAGCAGTCCTTCGGATACCGGATCACGGCTTTTTTGTCTTCGCCGCGCACGATCAGGCTTCCCGGACAGACATCCAGACATTTTCCACATGCCCTGCATTTCATGGAATCAATCGCGATGCTCATAGGTTTCTCCTCCTTTCACCAGATCTCTGCGGATCATCGTAATCTGGTCCCCGTTCTTTTTCGAGTTTACATAGCAGAGCCATGCATCACTCTTCTCCGGATAATCCAGATTCTCCGCGAAACTGTGCCAGCGTGTCTCCTTGCGTGCACGCAGATGTGCGATCACAGTCAAGCACACGGTCAGGCGTTCTTTCAGCTCATAGATAAACATCAGCTCATGCATATCGGCTGCCGCAAGTCCTTTTGCAAGGATCTGCAGTTTCTTTATTTTTTCTTCCGCCATGGCAAGCTGCTTTTCGTTGAACTGGTAATGGGTTCCGATTCCGCCTGCATACTGATCCATGACTTTCTGCATGGCTTCCTCGAGTTCCTCAACGGTAAATGCCGGGTCCTGCTTTGTGAGAAATGCATCATACTCGGCAATTTTATTTTCAAGAACCGCTTCTTCATCAGAAGCCGCCGTATCTGCCACCTGTTCTTCGTTTAATTTCTGCACGATGGAATGGGCTGCGATCTCGCCCTCCACCAGTGCGCCGGTTACATATTTCTGTGGACAGCCGCCTGCCACATCTCCGGCAGCATAGAGTCCGTGGATCGTTGTCTCTCGTTCGGTGTCTACCCAGTAACCGCTGGCGGTATGACCACCTACGATGTACGGCTCGGTTCCCTCAATTTCCACGTTCTGCTCACTTGGATTTTTCCCGGATTCCACCCACTTGAGTGTCTGTCCCGGTGCCATGTTTAAGTATGCTTTTAAGAGCGATTCATCCTGCTCTGCGGAGATGCCTTCGGTGCGAAGATAACATGGTCCGCGTCCCTGTACGTTTTCTTCAACAGTTCCGTACACACGCTGGGAAGTAGTCAGACCGTATTTTGTCTCATACACTTCTCCGTGTGCGTTAATCTGCTTTGCTCCGACACCCTGTGCAATCGTTCCGGTCGGAGCGATCGTATCTTTACAGCGCAGGGCGATAAAGCGCATCTCAAATGTGGTCATCTCGGCTCCGGCTTCCATTCCCATGGCATATCCGGCTCCGGTGTTAAACGGCGGATACCACATTTTATGACGGGAAAAGCCCGGATTGTTCGGACGGTAAAGTCCTGCGGCTCCTCCGGTTGCGATCAGCACTTTTTTTGCGCGGATCTCGTAGGCCGTACCGTCTGCAATGGAAAAACCGACGGCTCCTTCGATCTTATTATTGTTTGCCAGATAATCGGTGATGTTTAACTGGTTGATGACGGTCACATCGTCTAATTTGCTGACAGCATCTGCAAGAAGCGGCTTGAAGTTTTCGCCGTTGATCTTGATATTGCGGTTTCCTCTTGCCACATACTCGCCGTTTTCGTCTTTTAAGATGACCAGACCAAGCTGTTCCATTTTGGCGGTCACACGGTTGAGTCCTTCGGACATGGTCAAAAGCAGATCCGGCCGGACGATGCCGTCGGCATCTTTTGTGGCGTAGTCCACGTAATCCTGCGGAACATGACCTTTGGTGATATAGGCATTGAGCGCGTTGACTCCGGCTGCCAGACAGCCGCTGCGCTTGATGTTGGCTTTTTCTGCTATGATTATGGAATAATCGGATTGTTCACGGATGGTCATTGCCGCGTAGCAGCCTGCTGTGCCGCCGCCGATGATGAGGACATCCGTATGGAGTATTTTTTTTCCCTCGATTTTCATAAGTAATCCTTCCTTGTGATTAAATGTAGAAGACCTCGCCTTCCTGCATCTCTCTATTTTCTACGAGATAGGTCTGGTTTTCATCAAATATGTAAAGCCGGTAGATTAAGACATACACTTTTTCACCGATCTCTACCGGATCTTTTTCAAGTGAGCGCTCGGTGACGATCGGGATACCTCCCACATCAACGACAACATCCAGATGATTTCCTCGGAATATCACATCTTTTACGATTCCACGCTCGGCGGCACTCATATGCTGCGGTGGCTCGCTTCTGGACATGCGGACAAATTCCGGACGGATAACTGCGTGGGTTGCGCCCTCGACCGGATCAAATCCAAGCAGGCGCTCATAATGCTCTACGATCGAGGAACGGCCGATAAACTGTGCCACGAACGGGGTGTCCGGTGATTTATAAATTTCCATCGGCGTTCCCATCTGCTCGATATGTCCATGGTTTGTGATGATAATCTCATCGGCCACCTCGACGGCTTCATCCTGATCATGGGTGACAAAAATGCTTGTAATGCCAAGCTTTACAACCATCTCGCGAAGCCAGTTGCGAAGTTCGGTGCGGACTTTTGCATCGATTGCCGCAAACGGCTCATCGAGAAGAAGTACCTGCGGATTCGGTGCAAGTGCGCGGGCAAACGCCACTCTCTGACGCTGCCCGCCGGACAACTGGTTCGGATAACGCTTTTCCATTCCGCTTAATCCGGTCAGTTCCAACAGTTCGGTCACGCGCTTTTTGATTTCTTTTTTCGGCACCTTGGCAAGTTCGAGACCAAAAGCTACGTTGTCGTAGACGGTCATATAACGGAACAATGCATAGTTCTGAAATACAAAACCGATGCCTCGTTTTGCCGCCGGCACATCGTTGACACGCTGCCCGTCAATATAGATATCGCCGCTGTTTGGTGTCTCAAGCCCCGCGATCATGCGAAGCAGTGTGGTCTTTCCGCTTCCGGAAGGTCCAAGCAGTGCGACTAATTTTCCTTTTTCAATGCCAAAGCTGACATGGTCGGAAGCCCGGAAGTTTCCGTAATTTTTACAAATATCTTTCATTTCCACGTACATAGCCTGACTCCTTACTGTATCCCTTTACTGTTTTTACTTCTATATTCAAAAATGTTTCTGAGTATCAGCACGATCACCGCAATAATGACCAGAATGGAAGATACCGCAAACGCGGAGGTGATGGAAGTATCTGTCCCCGACATATATAAGGCATCAATCTCCAGCGGCAGGGTAAATGTCTGCCCTCTGGTCTTTGAGAGTGCATTGACTGCTCCAAACTCGCCTAACGCACGCGCCGTACATAAAATGATACCATAGATCAGTCCCCATTTCATCTGGGGAAGGGTAATTTTCCGGAAAATCGTAAATCCCCCGGCTCCCATCAATGCTGCAGCCTCTTCTTCGTCTTTGCCCTGTGCATTTAAGATCGGGATGATCTCACGCGATACAAACGGGAAAGTGACAAAAATTGTGGCAAGCACCACACCCGGTAACGCAAACGTAATGCGGATGTTTGTTCCAAAAAACTGGTTGATCGCCCGGATTGCCGGATACGTCCAGCCGAGTCGTCCGAAGGTCATCAAAAAGGCAAGACCTACAATGACGGGAGAGATCGAAAACGGGATATCGATCAGCGTGGCAAGCACCTGTTTCCCACGGAAAGAAAACTTTGTCAGAAGCCATGCCGCCATGATTCCGAAAAACGTATTGACAACTACCGCGATCACAGTTGCAAGCAATGTAACCAAAAGAGCCGAACGCACATATTCGGTTGTGACCGCCTGTATGTAAAAAGCAAATCCTTCTTTCAATGCACTGAAGAGAATCGAAAACAGGGGAAGAATCAGCATAACAAATATGAAAAGAACGCTGATGGCTATTAAGATGTATTTCGTACTTTTCTTTTGTTCCATAAAAACGAACTTCCTTTCTTAAAACAAACTGGCTGGTTTCCCGTTGTACTTACACATTGTTGGTTCTGGCTGCCTGTTTCATCTGTACGATATTCACAGCAAGCAGTAAAACAAACGATAAAATCAACATTACCAGCGCGATTGCCGTGGCACTCGCATAATCAATATACCCAAGCTTCTGCATGATCACATAGGAGATCACCTGCGTATGTTCCCTTGCACTGTTTCCGGATATGTAAATGACACTTCCGTACTCACCAATCCCTCTGGCAAAGGCAAGCCAAAATCCGGTTAAAACCGGGGGCATCATCTCCGGCAGAAGCACTCTGCGGAAGGTCTGAAACCGGTTGGCTCCAAGCATAAATGCCGCTTCCTCATACTGTCCGTCGAGTTTTTCAAGCACCGGCTGCACGGCACGGATGACAAACGGAATTCCGACAAACACCAGTGCAATGACCAGTCCCAGATGTGTGTAGGATACTTTGATGCCAAGTTTTGCAAGCGGAGTCCCGAGGATTCCGTTTTCGGAATACATTTTAGAAAGTGTGATACCTGCTACCGAAGTCGGCAGTGCAAACGGAAGCTCAATACAGCCATCGAGGATACGTTTTCCCGGAAACTCATATCTTACAAGCACCCAGGCAATGATCACACCGAACACACTGTTTATAAGTGCCGCAATAAACGAACATCCGATGCTGGTCGCAAATGCATGCCGCACGGTCGGCTTCGTGATCAGGGACCAGAACTCTGCTGGACGCAGTTTTAATGCGGAAACCATCACAGATGCCAGCGGGATCAGCACAATCAGGGAAAGCATTGTCACTGTAATTCCCAATGTGAGGTGATACCCCGGTATCACACGTACTTTTTTTGTCTTATTCGTTGCCGTAGATTTCATCAAACATTGCTCCATCGTCAAAATAGTTCTTATATGCTTCGTTCCAGCCGCCGTAATCTTTGATCGTATATAATTTCACGTTCAGGTCAAAACGGTCGGAAAATTCCTTCAGAATTGATTCATTGCTCGGACGGTAACCATACTCTGCCGCCAGCCGCTGCGCATCATCGGTGTACAGATAATTCAGGTACTCGCGGCTCACTTCCTGCGTGCCGTTGGCATCCGCATTGTCATCCACAATCGCCACACTCGGTTGTGCCAGAATACTGACACTCGGCGTAATCATCTCATATTCATCCGGATAACTTTTCATCGTGGTAATTGCCTCATTTTCCCACGCGATCAGCACATCCCCTTTCTGGTTTTCCACAAACGTGGTTGTGGAACCGCGCGCTCCGGAATCCATGACGGAAACCTGCGAGTAAAGTTTCTGCAGAAATGCTTTCTGTTCCTTCTCATCATCGGTCTGCTCCTTTATATAGGAAAGTGCTGCTAAAAAGTTCCAGCAGGCACCACCACTGCTCTTCGGGTCCGGGGTGATGATCTCGACCTTTTTATTTACCAGATCGTCCCAGTCTTTGATCTGTTTCGGATTGCCTTTCCGGACGAGGAAAACAATCGTCGAAGTGTATGGGGAACTGTCATCGGCAAATTCCTGTTCCCAGCCTTTTTCAATCAGTCCGGTCTGCTCGATCAGTGTGATATCATGCTCCAGTGCCAGTGTAACGACATCAGCATTGCATCCTTCCACAACAGAGCGTGCCTGTGCACCGGAACCTCCGTGGGATTGAATAATATCCACTTCTTTTCCCGTTTTTTCCTTATAATATTTCTCAAACAGAGGATTATATGCTTCATAAAATTCTCTTGTCGGATCGTAGGAGACGTTGGTGATTGTCCGTACATGACTCTTTTTGCTTCCGCATCCGGTACATCCAATCAACAGAATTGCCGCCATGGACAGTACCGCTATTTTCTTTACCATTGAAAATAATTTTCGCTTCATGTTTCCGCCTCCCTCGACTTTCGTTTATCATACCCCTTAATTCCTATCATGTCAATAGGTATTGTAGGAATAATTTTCCTTTCTTTCTACGGTACCATGGAAAGATTGAATTTTGCTTGAATCTCAATACGTGGATTTTTATAGCCAGTTAAATTGCTGTTTAACTGCGTGGTCTGGAGCCTTTTGTTTTCAGTGGGACGGATTTGCGGGGATTGTTCTAAATATAAGTTTTTTCGATGCGACGGAAGAAGGGGGGCATTCTCTTTCTACAGAAAAATTTGCAAATTAACGCCGATATTGATTTCAGGTAAGTTTAATAAATATTTTACTTTTATGCTATTAGCGTTATGTGATGGCACTACGGCGCAGTTGCAAATTTGTTCTTCCGAAAGAAATGTCCCCCTTCTTCCTGTGGATTGGAAAACTATAAGTAAAAGGATGATGCCAGCAAATCCTGTCTATGTGACAAATATAAAGGCACCAGAATTTGCAGTTAAAGGCTCTCCCGGAAGGAAATGCGTGCAATGAGCGTTTACGGTAAAGTGATAAATACTTTGGAATCCTGACATGCTAATAGGTGGAAATTTCATTGCCGGTATTTTGTGAAACAATAGTTCTATTAAAGTCTTTATATGTTCGGGCATTATAAACTTATAAATAAAGGATGGGTTCTATATAATCAAAATTCATAGGAAAGATGTCATCGTGGTATCTATCCCAATAAATTTCATGTAAAAAATACCATTGTGGTATCTATATATTGAAAATTTAACATTCAGATACCGGAAGGTCTCTATAGATCAAAAATTGCTTTTCCAGATACCGCTTTTTCTAAAAAACCGGTATCTGGAAAAGCAATTTTTACTATATAGGTGACATTTCCTGATTTCAAGCATTAAAATTTCGGAAAACCGTCACCTAAAACTTTAATTTTTCGTCTATAGATACCCGGCCTTATCATCGAGTGATTTAACAGGGTATTTTTCTGTTTATTCCAGTTCATAGGATTCGTAGCTGTTTTTGAGGCGTCCCTTTAACTGCAGGTTCTGGTGCCTTTATGTTTGTTCCACAGACAGGATTTGCGGACATCATTCTTTTACTTATGGCTTTCCAATCCACAGGAAGAAGGGGGACATTTCTTTCGGAAGAACAAATTTACAACTGCGCCGTAGTTCCATCATGTAACGTTAATAGCATAAAAGTAAAACTTTTGCAAAACCAGCCTGAAATCACCATCGGCGCTAACTTATAAATTTTTCTGTAGAAAGAGAATGTCCCCCCTTCTTCCGTCGCATCGAAAAAACTTATATTTAGAACAGTCCCCGCAAATCCGTCCCTCTGAAAAACAAAAGGCCCCAGACCACGCAGTTAACCAGCAATTTATCAAAAGAAGTTTCCATCACTCTTCTTTGATCAGTTCATACGTCACTTCCCGGTTCTTCGTTCGCATAACAATCTCACTGGCCTCTTGTGGATCAATTTTATTCGCCACCTGTAACCCAAGATACGAAGTTACCCTGTAGAAAGTTCCTGACTGTAACACTGCATTGCAGTCCGAATAGTTTTTCTTTGCCCTTGAATCCTTAATGCTATCAATTATATAAGGATCTGCAATATTCCAGTTGCGCGTTCCATCCTTATAAATCAAAGAGGTTTTTCCAAGATCTTCTCCCACGCTTTCCTGATCCTTCCCCCATCTTTCTAAGCCAAATGGCCATTCTGCATCCTTCTGCATTTTTCTATAATACTCGGTAGTTGTTCCATAGATGACAACACTCAGCTGCGTCAGCCGCATCCGCTTTGGCTCATAGTACTTCGGGCTGATCTGCTTTTGATCTTTTGCCTTCAATGTATATTCATAAACAGGAACGTTGCAGCTGGTATCCAGCGCTGTCATATTTTCATCTTTTGTTGGAAGATCGTAACACAATGTCGCCTTTTTTAGACGGGCAGACCACTCTCCATAGCTTAGATTCAGCACAAAATACTGTACTTTTTCATCACTCTGTCCCCGGATCAGTTGTGCACTGCTTGTTAAGCTACGGTAATCATCTTTCTTTCCCCACAGTAGATACAACTGCCTGTCCGGAAAAAGATTTCCATTCTCATCGTAGCTTTCCGTTCCCGCCGGACCTTCGGTTGCCAGCCATTTTTCGCCGGCCTCATCCTTTGCCTCATAGCGCACAACCACACTCACAGCCACTTCGTCCGAGAGCACTTCCTCCACGGAAAACAGCATATGTTCATCCTGATCGCTGAATACGCCTCTTGTGACATAATCGGTCAATTCACTCCGCTGTCCCCAATAGCCCTGAAACATCTTTTTGATCTGCTCGGCAAACGAGGTCTGTGGAAGAATGCAGGCAAGTGCCAGTGCCGCCGCTACCGTTCCTGCGATTCCTGCCATTTTAATTTTCCTGTTTTTCATTGTCTTTTCCTCCCTTCTGCGTTTCTTCAGTAAAATTTCCTCCTCTTTGATTTCCCGCTGCGGTGTAAGGGCGTTTCTTAAAATCTCATCCAACTGTTCATCGTTCATATCCGATTACCTCCAATTTTTCCTTTAAAAGAAGTTTTGCTTTGCGCAGGCGGGTCTTTACGGTATTTACCGACAGATGCAGGCACTCCGCAATCTCCGTCAGTTTCATGTCCGCCGAATAATACAGATAGACCACCAGCCGGTATTTTTCCGGAAGCTGCTGCACCATTTTTTGCACTTCCTGTATGGTTTCCTCCTGCAGAATCTGTGCCTCCGGATTGGTTTCTTTATGTTCCGGTGTTTTCCTGCCATTTTGCAGATGTTCCTCGTAACTTTCCTGCGGTGCAATCCGCATCCGCCACGCAAATTTTCTTCTGCGGTTTTTGTAAAGACGGACTGCCACGGACAGAGCATAACTTTTGGTATTGTTCGCTTCGTCCAGTTTTTCTATCTGTTCCAGTAACGTAAGCATGGTATCCTGATACAGTTCCTCGCCTTCCTGTGCATTTCCGGTTGTCATCCTGCAAAACCACAGGATGTCCCGCCCATGCGCAAGGATAAATTCGTCAAACTTTTGCTTTGTCACGTTGTGATTCCTTTCTGTTTCCCAAAGACGTCCCAGGGATTTCTCCCTTACACTATGATATTGTAATAAATCCGCAAAAGGTTTTGTGTTTTTATTTGCACTTGAACAAATATGTTGAATACTCTATAATAAGTAGAAAGCCTGTGCTTTGCGGTATCTCTTTGAGAATCGCACATTGCATCTGGCTTTTTATTACCTCAGATAACAAAGGAATTTTTATGAATCAAAATACCATTAAGCATTCCCTTCTGCTTCTCTTAACTGCTGCGATCTGGGGATTCGCCTTTGTCGCACAGAGCGTGGGAATGGACTACGTGAAACCGTTTACTTTCACCACTGCACGGTCACTGATCGGCGGTGTGGTGTTGCTTCCCGTGATTTTTTACCGGGGACATGCGGCGGGACAATCCGGCCGTCAGCGGCGTCTGTGCTGGAAAGCGGCATTGCCCGGCGGAATCATTTGCGGCATTTTACTTTGTATCGCAACCAATCTGCAACAGATTGGCATTCAGTACACAACGGTCGGAAAAAGCGGGTTTATTACCGCCATGTATATTGTACTTGTTCCAATCATCGGCATCTTTTTCCGGAAAAAGACCTCTGCCCGCATCTGGATTTCAATCCTGTTGTCGGTCTGCGGTCTGTACTTTTTGTGCATGACCGATGGAATCACGCATTTACAGCGCGGAGATTTCTATACACTCTGCTGTGCACTGGCATTTTCTTTACAGATCCTTGCCGTCGATTATTTTGCACCGATCGCGGACAATGTGATGCTGGCGTGTATTGAATTTTTTGCCTGCGGCATCTGTTCCCTTGTCCCGGCGCTTTTGCTGGAGCATCCGCAGATGCATCTGCTTCTTGCCGCATGGCTGCCGATTTTATATGCCGGTGTCTGTTCCAACGGCATCGCCTACACCTTACAGTTTTTCGCACAGCGCGGTCTTCCTCCCGCAGCGGCCTCTATTCTTATGAGCATGGAATCTGTTTTCTCCCTGCTGGCGGGATTTCTTATTTTGCAGGAGCGGCTGAGCAGCCGTGAGCTGATCGGATGTGTGCTGATGTTTTCGGCAATCATCCTCGTACAGTTAAAAGGAAAAGAAAAGGAGTGAATTCTTTTATGAAAAATATCATTGAACAGGAAGTTGGAGGAATCCTTGACGATATCCTCGAAGATTACAAAAAAGGGCGTGCGGTTGACAAGATGGATATCTACAACCAGCCCGACAAAGCCGAGATCATGGATATCCTTGACAGTCTGTTTTCCATTGTCTATCCGGGATTTTTCCGCGACAAGACGCACAAGATCTACAACGTAAAGCACACCGTTTCCACCATGATCGAAGATGTCATGTTCCACCTGAACAAACAGATCTGTGTCGTATTAAAATATACCCACGAATGCAATGACTGCCAGGAAGCCATTGAAGAGTTTGCACAGAATGCAACCGTTTCCTTTATGAAACGCATTCCAAAAGTCCGGGAATATCTTGAGACAGACCTTCAGGCAGCTTACGATGGTGATCCGGCTGCCCGCAGCAAAGATGAGATTATTTTTTCTTATCCGGGCATCTATGCCATCACGGTGTATCGTCTGGCGCATGAGCTGTTTCTTCTCGGTGTCCCGCTCATCCCGCGTATGATGACCGAACAGGCACACAGCAAGACCGGTATCGACATCCATCCGGGTGCAACGATCGGAAAATATTTCTTTATCGACCACGGAACCGGCATCGTGATCGGTGAGACCACAATCATCGGCTGCCATGTCAAGCTCTATCAGGGTGTAACACTCGGCGCGCTCTCCACCAAGGGCGGACAGAAGCTTCGGGATGTGCGCCGTCATCCGACCATCGGGGACAACGTCACGATCTACTCCGGTGCTTCCATCCTCGGCGGAGAGACCGTCATCGAAGAGGGTGTTGTGATCGGTGGTAACTCGTTTATCACGAAATCCATCAAAAAAGGCACGAAGGTAAGCGTCCGCAATCAGGAACTCATCTTCCACAGTGACGACGAAAAGATTCACCACAAAGAACAGGACGAATCCTGGTTTTATATTATTTGAATTTAAATACTAAAGAAGGATTTTTATGAATACAAACACAAAAGCATTTCGAGAAGGCTTCCGTGATGGCATCCCCATCGGGCTTGGATACCTTGCGGTCTCCTTCTCTCTTGGCATTTCCGCAAAACAGGCAGGTCTGACCCCCTTACAGGGATTTGTGACCAGCTTTCTGGAAAATGCATCCGCTGGCGAGTACATTGCCTTTACCCTTATCGGCGCAGGTGCCACATACATCGAATTATGTCTGATGACGATCATTGCAAATGCCCGCTATCTTCTGATGAGTTGTGCCATGAGCCAGCGGTTTTCACCGGATACCCCGATGATCCACCGGTTTCTTGTGGCATTCGATCTGACGGATGAACTGTTTGGCATTGCGATCGGCCGCCCCGGATACCTCAATCCTTACTACAGTTACGGTGCATTTTTAGTCGCACTGCCGGGTTGGTCCATCGGAACTGCCGCCGGTGTCATTGCCGGAAATATGCTGCCGGATGACATTGTAAAAGCACTCAGTGTTTCTTTGTTTGGCATGTTTCTTGCAATCATCATTCCACCAGCCAAAAAAGACAAAATCGTACTGGTTTTGATCATCATCAGCTTTGCCGCCAGCTATCTGTGCAGCCGCCTTCCGGTGATCCGCGACATTTCAAGCGGAACCCGCACGATTATCCTGACGCTGATCATTGCGGGAATTGCCGCCTGGCGTTTTCCTCCACAGATGGAGATCACGCCGGAAACTACGGACACACAAACGGAACAGGAGGCGGACGTATGAGTGGAAACATCTATATCTACATTGCAATTGTTGCGATCACCAGCTATCTGATCCGCGTGCTTCCGCTGACGCTGATCCGCAAGCCGATCAAAAACCGGTTTATCCGTTCTTTCCTGTATTATGTACCTTATGTCACACTCGCGGTTATGACCTTTCCGGCAATCATTGATGCCACAGCCACACCGCTTGCAGGAGCGCTTGCTCTAATTGCCGGCATCTTTATGGCATGGAAAGGACTCGGACTTTTCCCGGTTGCGATCGCCTGCTGCATCATCGCTTACCTTGGTGGACTGATTTTTTAATCAAAAAATGCCTGCATCATTTTTTGATCCAGGCATTTTTTCTATCCCCAAAGTGAAAATAAAAATACTACGATTCCAAGAATAACAAGAATCACACCCGTCACACGGTTCAGCGTTTTCGGTGTGGCTTTATTTGCAAATACCGCAGCAATTCTCGCCCAGATCAGGGTAAATACCACACATAAAATAAATACCATCCAATCCGGCTGTCCACCTATGGCAAAATGTGAAACTGCACCTGTAAATGCAGTAAATGCCATAATAAATACGCTGGTTCCGACCGCTGTCTTCAGTTCATACCCAAGTACAGAAGTCAGGATAAGAAGCATCATCATGCCGCCGCCAGCACCGACAAATCCACAGATAAATCCGATACAGATACCGCTTATTACCGACTGGATGGCACGCTTTTGTGCGGATACCCTCTGCATGGTCTCTTTGGTTGTCATAACCGGGCGAACAATAAATTTGATACCAAGCAAAAATGTCATAAAGACAGAAAAATTTCCCATTGTGGCAGATGGTACAAGGCTTGAAACATAGCTTCCCACCACGGTAAATGCAAGGACACTAACCATCATGATCAGACCATTTTTCACATCAAGATTCTTATTTTTTCCATAGGTATACGCAGACACTGCACTGGCAAGTACATCAGAAGACAGCGCAATCCCGACCGCCATATACGGCTCCATCCCAAGAAATGTGATAAGCATCGGGCTGATAACCGCTGCCGCACTCATCCCGGCAAAACCGGTTCCAAGTCCGGCTCCCATACCTGCAAAAAATGTTACTAGAATCGTAAATAATACTTTCATTCTCCTGTATCTCTCCTTTGTTCCAGATAACAAGTAATTCTAGCACATTTTTCAAAACAAATCCAGCATGTTATCCAGATAAATTTCTTCCCGGACATGCAGCTGATATTGTGGCTTTGTCATGTAATATAGCAGAAACTCTAAAATCAGTGCACTTCCAAGTCCCCGTCCCTCGATCTTAAAATTAGAAAATCCCATTGGAAAGTAAACATTTTGGATTGCCTCTATTCCAATAAATCCCGGATTTTGCATGGCTTTGGAAAAGCGATATCCCTGCTCAGATTCCGGTGCCGTACAGTGATGTTCCCTATTTTCGCCAAGATTCTTGCGGCTGACCGCTTCATAACAGGCTTTCCTGTCCTTACAGCCAAACCAGCAGCATTCATTGCACAAAAACTCCACCTTGTCTTTTTCTGGCCAAGACAGTGTCTTCCATCGGTCATAGGCTTTATTTAAGCGAAAATCAGGAACAACATACCGGAAATCTTCACGTCGTATTTCCTCTACCAGCTGCTTAAAATCCGTGATTACTTTTGTGGTGGACGAAACAAAATAAAGGTGCGGATAATGTTTTTTCAGATATTCCAACAGCAGATCCGAATGGACAATCACACCGTTTTGCACATCTTTATTTTCTTCCAGTAAAGCACAGAGCGCATTGCATTTCCGGTCAGAAAGATGCTTCTCTTTTAAAAGAGAGTTGCTGAAGGTCAGCCGCGCGGATATTCCATACTCCTGCATCAGTGCCAGAACTTCTTTCGGATCATTCTCTCCAAAACCGGCACGTCCGCCGCCCCAGATACAATCTGCCGGAGCTCCATAGATCGAACCGATTTCACACCAGTCATAAAACCAGTCCCTGTGCTCCCGATATAACGGAAGAAACACGCGGTATAGTTCATAAAATTCAAACAAGCCCGGAAGGTGATAATACGCTTTTACCATTCTGTACATTCCTCTCATTTTTTATCATAACGATTCAGACCACCTCAGAATAGTTACTTTATTAAATACAAAATCAACCCGGACATTACCCCGATTCCGATAATACAGATAATCACACCTCCAATGATCGTCACTGTTCTTCCTTCATCCGATAATTCCGCATTCTGAAACTGCCATCTGCGCAGAAAAAAGTATACCTTATCCGGATAATAAATCTGTACGATTCCAAGCACATAAATAAGGACTCCCAATACCGTAAATCCCCAAAATGAAATCGACTCCAGATTGCCGTAAAGAATACGTCCCAGCACATTGCTGTATGCCGCATCACTGACCATATGTTTGTCATCTGATGCAAAACTCTGCATTTCATCCCAGCCCACAGGGCTTCCATCTGCTGCGAGTAACTGATCCCCCGTCCATGTGCCGTTTATCGTATCATCCGCAAATGAAAACGTGACCTGATCCCCTTTCATGGTATAGGAAACATTCTGTTTTTTTCCATCTGCCACAAGTAAAAAAGTATCATCTTTTGTTCGTTCAACATAGTTGACTGTGTTGTGCACAAACTTATCTGCACGGACTTTGTAATAAAAATCATCCCCAATAAAAACGCCTTTTCGCAGCGTAAAATATCCACCGATTGCAACTGCAAAAATGGCAATTATAATCAAAAACACAAGTCCCAAATGCTCTTGGATTTTCTTCATTTCCGTCCTCCTTCTCTTTAAAAAAAAGCCATTCTCTCCTGCGAAAATGGCTTCTGAAATACTACTACTTATTTTCAAAATTAACACTGCGGATCATGTTACGGTTGATAAACTGTGTTCCCTTTTTCGGTGTCTCGATCTTCACCCACTGCGCATCCACGTCCATCAGTTTTCCTTTGATACCACCCACATCATTAAATAAACTTACCGCACAATCTTTTCCTATATAAGCATCTAAAATTGAACCACTCATAATTTCACATTCCTTTCCATTCTCTGTCACAATAAACGAATTCTCATCCTGAACTGCCAGCATATTGAGGGTATTTACCATATTTAAATTATTGACAGCTGTCATTATTGTTACTGCATCCATACCTTCATCACCTCATAGATATCAGTGTAGCATTCTTTATGTACACTTGCAATTACTTTCTCCCTCTTTCCCTCTCCGACATCGGGACTTCATTTTTCATGTAAGTATCCCACACCTGCATCCGATCCTGCTCATCCAGTTTGCGCAAAACTTTTGCCGGAACACCTGCCACAATACAGTTATCCGGAACATCGCGGGTTACGACTGCCCCTGCCGCCACAATACAGTTCTTTCCGATGGTCACTCCGCCACAGATCGTCGCACTCGAACAAATCCAGCTTCCGCTTCCGATATGGATGGGCTTTGCATACTCCAGGTCATGAAAACCATCCGGATACTGCTGCGGCAGCCGCTCATCGGAAAGAAACGGATGACACGGGGTTGCAATCGTCACGTTTGCGCCTACCCACACACCATCCTCCAGCGTAATCGGCGCACAGTCCAGAAATGTACATTTATAGTTGACAAAACAGCCTTTTCCAAAATGGATATTTACGCCATATTCACAATAAAATGGGGCAAAAATGGCTGCTCCTCCATCCTTTGCAGATGGAATCAGTTTTTCTAACAAACGCTGTTTTCTTTTTTTCATCCACAGCGGGGTGCGGTTGAATTTATCACAGGTTTCCATGCCAAATTTATGATATTGTTCCAGATCTTTGCTGTCGGCATTGTAAAGTCTGCCGGCTTTCATTCGTTCCCAGTTATTCATGTTTATCTCCCTCTTTTTTATTTCCTTTAGTATAACAAACTTTTGCAATATAGGAAACTGAAGTTTGGTGACTATCTGGTTCTCTTAGGTGCTATTATGCGCGAGGAAATGATGATTGACTGGCTAAAAAAATGTATCAAACTGCTCGGTTAACATGCTCCCTCTCCCTTCAAATAGACGATCACTTCGAATAGATCCGGTAACACCACCGCTGCTTTTTCCTGCATTTCTTCATTTGCAGGCAGCAGATCCGGAACCATGATCGGAAGCAAATGTCCTGCATGTGCCGCACGAATCCCATTGTAGGAATCCTCAATCGCATACGCGCGCTCCGGTGCAACTCCAAGTTCTGCACAGGCCTTTAAGAAAATGTCCGGTGCCGGTTTGCTGTGCTCCACCATATCCCCGCAGATCACATTGTCAAAAAAATCCAAAATTCCAGCATCCTTTAACTGGTTTGTCACGGTCTGTCTGCGTGTCGAAGATGCCAGCGCAATCTTCTTTCCACCTTCTTTTAAAAAGGTGAGCAGTTCCACAACCCCCGGCTTCATCGGGAGCCTGCCGCCATCGTATCTGCTGTGATAGATAGCAGAGGACTCTTTCGCATAAATATCATACGGAAAATCCTCCCCATAAATTTCCAGCATAATCTCCCGCGTCCGTTTCATCGTCGTCCCCGTACAGGAAAGCACCGCTTTCTCAATATCTGGAATCTGGTATTTATCTGCAAGCTCCTTCCAGCACTGCATCACAGCCCGCTCAGAATCAAAAATCACACCGTCCATATCAAATACAACTGCATCGTAACCGGTTTTCTTTTCCATAGAATAATTTCCTTTCTGTCTTACGTGACAATTTTATTCTAACACGATTTATCCAATTAGTGCATGATAGATTCTCAGATCATCGTCCTTGAATACGTTAAATATGACTTTTTTTATTCTGCTGTCCTCATTGATATAATTCTTTACCGTCTCGGTAGCGATTTCTGCCGCCCTTTGCTGTGGAAAACGAAACACCCCCGTTGACAGACAACAAAAAGCTACGGACTCTGCTCCCATGTCCGCCGCCAGCTTGAGACATTCTCTGTAGCAGCTTGCCAGCAATTCTTCCTCTTTTCCTGTAACCTCCCACTGTATGATCGGTCCTACGGTATGAAGAATATATTTTGCCGGAAGATTATAACCGGACGTAATCTTTGCCTTTCCGGTTTCTTCTTCATGTCCCTGCTTTTTCATAATTTCATACATTTTCAGGCGAAGTTCCATCCCTGCATATGTGTGGATAAAATTGTCAATACAGGCATGCATCGGGGAAAAACATCCAAGCATCTGCGAATTACAGGCATTGACAATTGCATCGCATTTTAAGGTTGTGATATCTCCCTGCCAGATATAAAGTCTTGGATCAGATGCTACCGGTGTCAGGTCTGCAATGTCTGTGATCCCTCGCTCCCTGTTTCTTTCGATAAGATATTCGTCCTGAATCCTTAAGAAATCTGCCGGGATTGGTTTTGGCAATCTGGTATTCATCAGGGAACGGAGCAAATTCTCCTGTCCCTGTTTATCTTTAGGAATCTTTTGCTTCCGAAAACGGATTTCCTCTTTCAGAAGATATTGAATCAGGCAGCATCTTCTTTCTTCCTGTGTCATAATACACTCCCTCTTATCGCAGTAATTGCCTTTGCCATATCACCGCCGATCCCAATTGCGCGCTCTTTAAAGCTTTCCGGCACTACCGCCTCATCTTTATTCAATCGAATCAGGCTGTATGACTTATTTTCACGTACCATTTTCTCAAACGGAAACCGGATAATAATTGGTGTGTTGAATCCGACTCCAAGTTCTAAAAGTACAACCTTTTTATCTTTGTTCTGTTCCAGAAAATCCGCATATCTGTCGGCAGCCTCATGCCATGCCTCATCTTCTACGAAGTAACTATCACAGCGCAGATGCATTGCCATTTTTCCTCCACATACCGGACATTTGGGCACAAGTTCGGATGGGATCAGACAGTCTTTTCTGGCAGCATCCATCTTTTCAAACAGTTCTTTTGCATCATACACCTTTGGATGACAGCCGCGCTGACACTGAATTTCTCCATAATCGCCCTGTGTTGCAAAAATCCGGTCTGCCGAAAATCCTGCTTTGTAAAACTGATGATCGACATTCGTGGTAAGTACAAAATACTCCTTATCCTGCACCATGGCAAACAATTCCTGATACAGCGGCAATGCCGGTGGATCAAACCGGTTGATCAGCGCATGTTTGGACCAGTAGCCCCATCTTGCTTCCTCCGAAGGAAATGCATAAAAACCCGCTGCATATATATCGGTCATATACTGACCACCATATTTTCCGATGAATTCCGCAAAGTTTTCCCGAAACCGCTTTCCACCATACGCAAGTCCTGCCGCCGTGGAAGCTCCCGCACCGGCACCGATGATCACCGCATCGGCATCCTTTAGGAGTTTTGCTGCATTTTTGATCTGATCCTCATATGCATCCTTTTGAAACACATAATCCTTTGCCGGAATCCCGCATAAAAATTTATTCCAGTCTACATGCCCTTTTCTGATTTTTTTAAAGATCATACTTAACCTCTTTTCTGAATGCACTGCTTCGGACAAATTTCTACACATCTTCCACAATGAAGACAATGATTCTGATCGATTACAACCGGCTTCCCAGACACGTCAATGCATTTCTGTGGACAAACAGAATAACAGAGTTTACAGCCAATACATTTTTGTCCCACGAAATAACCGGTTTGGATTTTCTCCCCTTTCCCTATCAGGATCGTATCTCTTACGATCTTTGACGGATTGCTGATATCAAAGTATTCCCCCTGCGCTTCATACAACTGAAATACTTCGAGTGCTTCCCACGTATCCCCCGGATAGATTTCTTTCATGTAGGGATTTTTCTCAAACATGAGAGTAAGATTCTTCTTTCCGATATTTTTCACGTTTCCGCGAAGCGATACTGCACGCTTGTCTTTTGTCGCCGATATTGCCACATACTGCTGCTCCATAAGCTGTTCGTAAAATGCTTTTCCTTTTGCAGTAAGAAAATATACCCCATCCGCATCGTAGTACATCATATCAATAATTCTTGTCTGCGGATGTCCGTCTGAACCGATTGTTGCAACTGTGGTGGAGTGAATTTCTTCAACCAAAAACTTTAAATAATCCATATGTGCCATTTCAAAACTTCTCCTTTATTAAACAGCAACCCCCGCGAAAAGCGAGGGCTGGTGCTACATGTCAGGGTTTCATAAAAATTAGAATTCGTAAGGTGGATTTCCTGAGAAATCAGCGATCACACCGTGAGGATTTTCAAGGTAAAATACCTCAAAAATCGGGTTATCTGCGGTCTGATACTGTCCCTTAACGATTGGATTGTTCATGCAGCCTTCCTTGACACTCATGTTGTCTTCAAATACAGCCTTGCCATGAAGACGGATCCATGCATACTCTGGAGAAGAAACGGATACTTCGATTTCCGGATTCGCAAGCATATCTTTGTAAACATCCTTTGTGTTGTTTGTGCAGAACCAGAGCTTTCCATCCTGCTCAAAGCAGAACATGAATGGACGGCACTTTGCCTTTCCGTCACGTCCTACGGTTGCTAAATACTGTACTGGGTTTGCCTGTAAAAATTCTACTACTTTCTGCATAAAATAGTACCTCCTGAATTGTTTTGTTGTAACTCTTGTTGTTACATCTGATGGTTGTACTATAACATGGTTTTAATGTAACGTCAATGGTTACATCAGAATTTTTGTAGCTTTTTTGGTTACATCTGATTTTTTCCTATAAAATAAAAGCCCCAGACTTATCATCTGAAGCTTCCTTTCTACTGCTCTTTTTCTATACATGAGGCAACATCGTTTTTCACATCCGCAAGCGTTATCTGGGAAAGTTTTTCTTCCATTGCCTTTTGCACCTCCAGCAATCGGTTATCCAAAACACGGTGAATATTTTTCCCTACCGGACAGTTCGGATTCGGATTCTCATGAAAATGAAACAATTGTTCCTCCGGTGTACACTCTACCGCTTTGTATATATCGAGAAAGGTAATCTGCTCCAAAGGTCTGGTAATCGTAACTCCACCGGTTCCTCTTGACACCTCAATCAGCCCTGCCGCCTTTAACTGCTGCAATATTTTTCGTATTATGACCGGATTCGTACCAATGCTGCCCGCCATAAAATCGCTGGTCATCTTCTGATCTGTAAATGTATCTATACAGGCAAACATATGAATTGCCATCGTAAATCTGCTTGAAATCTGCATGATCTGCACCTCTTTTCCGTGTTTATCCTATCAGATTACGAATGTAATTGCAATGGTTACGTTACTGTTCACTCAGTGCCTGAACAACAAAGTATTCAGGTGTTGCGTGAACCGTAAAAATCGTCATTTGAATTGAACTTATAAAATCTCTCTACGGCTTTACAACAGAATCTTTGATCTGCAGTTGCTGTGAAATCGTTCCACTTTCATATAAGAAATCGGCAGTTTTCTGCAGATCTGCCACAATCGTATTTTCTCCTTTGAATAGGTCCGTTCCATCTGCTAAAATCTGTGTGTCCCCACTGCTTTGAATTTTGGTGATGGATGGTTCCCAGGTCGTGACAGCATCCACCTGTCCCTGCGTCAGTGCCGTTGCCTGCTCCCCATTATAGGAAATTCCAATGATAGAACGGTTCTGTCCGGCTGCAATCCCTGAAATCGAAGGCACATTTCCCATTACTCCGATGTCCTGCTGCCCGGCCGCGAACGATTTATTTTCCGGTGGTCCAGATTCAAACTCCGTAAAGTTGATGTCTACTGCATCCTCTTTTAATGCATCGGTAAGCCACCCTTTATCCCGCAAAACGTAAAGCGATACATAGCCGGGAACCGGCTGAATGGCAATGTTCAGATGCGTCCCGGTTTCGGAAGATGCCTCCTGTTTGGAACCGCATCCAAACATCTGAAGTGCAAAAGCTGTCACAAGCAGCAACACAATAATTTTATTGTGTCAGGCACCTTGTTCCTTTATTTTTTTCTGCATTATCACAATATATCTCTATTGCATCTGATACAAAATTTGCTGTACCCTTTCCACCATAAACATCAATATTTGTTGTAACGTCTCCGCCACCTGAATACATTTTTCCTAGTCCACGCAGAATCTTATTTGTGCAAGTATATAAGTTTTCCGTAATATAATCCTGTATTCTTTTTACAAGATTCTGTGCGTCATCGGATGCCGGGTCACTATTTTTTATTTTCCAGCCTCCTTAAATAAAAGCATGAATCTATCTGCTAAGATTTTCTCATCTTCCTCGGTACGATTCTTCTGCTTTTCTTCCATTTCTTTGTATTCCGGTGTGCTACCGTATAATTCCTTTGCCTGTCTTGAATATTCATCCAACTTACTTCTATCAAAAGCTTTAAAGTCCATATGTTTCACTCCTAATAATTTTATTCCAAGTGCAAAGTTCATCAAGTTCTCAATATGTTCCTTTTTAAGCCTAAGCAGCTCTATCTGTTGCTCCAAGGCTTTGCTTCTATCAAAATCCGGACTATTTATAATTGCCCTGATGTCCTTAAGTGGAAACTCTAATTCACGAAACAGTAGTATGTGTTGAAGGCGTTCCAAATCTGCATCGTCATACAGTCTGTAGCCTGCATCGGTGTATCCCGTCGGATGTAAAAGACCAATCTTGTCATAATATTGTAGAGTGCGTATACTCACTCCGGCAAGCTTGCTCACTTCATGCACTGTCATCATTAATATTTCCTCCTATCTTTAACTTGGTGTTCTAAGCATAAACTATTACGTAACGTCGGAGTCAATACTTTTTTACAATTTTATATGCACCTAAAGCTATGAATCTATACGACTAACAGGTTATATTTTCTGGCTCTTTGTATTCTTTTTTAAAATCAAAAGCCATAATTACCTCCAATTCAATTTTCTCACTATTTATTTTAGCACGCACAATTCTTATATTCCACTTATGTTTTTCTAAAGATTTTATGGGTGGACTGCCATACATAGCAATCCACCCATAAAATTACCATACTTCTAGATTATCTTCCGCATTCACCCAATCTTGCATCTCACCCGTCAAAGCCAACCTGGCATACTCAATAGGGTTGTCAATGGCAAGAGCATTTAATGCACACTGAGAATTAGGTGTGGTCATCAATCCCTGCCTGCGCAATACTCTGTACGCGCATTGCAAGATCCATCCACGAATTCATGATCTACTTCTCCCGCTTTCCCGCTCCGACAACGGCACTTCGTTTTTCATGTAAGTATCCCACACCTGCATCCGGTCCTGCTCATCCAGCTTTCGCAGTACCTTTGCCGGAACCCCCGCCACGATGCAGTCATCCGGCACATCACGGTTTACGACCGCTCCAGCCGCAACGATACAGTTTTTCCCGATGGTCACTCCGCCACAGATCGTCGCGCTCGAACAGATCCAACTTCCGCTTCCGATGTGGATCGGCTTTGCATACTCAAGGTCATGGAAACCATCCGGATACTGCTGCGGCAGGCGCTCATCCGGGAGGAACGGATGGAATCATTTTTTCCAGCAGACGCTGCTTTCTTTTTTTCATCCACAGCGGTGTGCGGTTGAATTTATCACAGGTTTCCATCCCAAACGAATGGTATTTTTCCAGATCTTTGCTGTCGGCATTGTAGAGTCTGCCGGCTTTCATTCTTTCCCAGTTATTCATGTCTGTTTCTCCTTTTTTGGGATCGCGTACCTTATTCTTCTTTCTCCAGAAATGTCTGCACATTTTCTTTTGTAACTTTCTGATATGCGCGATATATATATTTATAATTTTTAAACGGATTTGGATTATTTTCATCCTCTGTAGCAATCGAAAATGCAAGGTTTGCCATTGCTGCTGCCTGCCCTTCTTTATCATTATATACGGTTGCTGCAAGTGTTCCGTCTTTTACCGCTTCAAGCCCTTCTTTTGTCCCATCTATTCCAAAAAATACCGGCCGGTTTGTTTCCGTATACCCGAGCTTTTCATAAGCATCCATAGCACCGAGTGCCATTGCATCATTATTGGCAAGAACAACTTCCATCCGGTTGTTATATTGTCCGATCAGCTGTATCATACGGTTCTGTGCCTGCACACGGTTCCAGTTTGCAATCTGATAACTCAGTTTTTCCAGTGCAATCCCCTGTTCTTTCAGGCTCTCCGCAACGCTTTCCGTTCTAATAATGGCATCCTGATGCCCCATTTCCCCCTCAAGTATCACATACTGGATTTTCCCATCATGATTGCGGTCCACATCCGGATGTTCTTTGATATAATCCGCTGCAAGCTGTCCCTGCATCTGTCCGGATTGTTTTGCTTCTGCTCCGACATAGTATAACTGATCCCACTGCATCAGGTCTTCTTCCACAGGTTCCCTATTAAAAAATATAATGGGAATATCGTGTTCCTGCGCGGCTGTAATGATCTGCGACGGATCCGTCCGGTCTGCCAGATTGACGCACAGAATATCACAGCCATTGCCGATCATTTCCTGCACCTGATCGTCCTGCGTTCTCTGCGAATTTGCAGCATCCATAATAGTCAGACTGATATCATATCCCCTTTTTTCCAGTGTCCTGCATTCCCTTTTAAAATTCTCCAGAAGTTCCCCCAGAAAGGTATCTCTCTGGTCATAACATGCGACCCCAATATAAATCTGTTTCGGTATTTCCTTTTTTTCGCTTCCACATGCACCATACAAAAGAAATCCCATCAGACCAATTAATGCCATAGCGTTTTTTATTTTTCTTTTATCCATGATAACCCCTGATTTTACCGGCTGATTGTAAACAGCAGGTTCCGGTTCTCCTCCGAAAAAAGATTTTCCCGTGTGAGAACGGTATATGTAATCTGCCGGTCTTTCATTTTATAGAAAAAATTATGTCGTTTTTTAATAAGTTCTGCAACACTTTCATAACCTGCGTCAAACTCATCCGGAGCAACCAGACATTGTGCCCATCCTGCATCCAGATAATAAACTGCCTCCGTTGAATTTCCAATTCCATAGAGTACCGCCCCATACAGGTCATTATCCTTTGCCGCCTCCCCGGCTTCCACAAAGCTTGCATTATCCAAAGCCATCACGATATCCACCTTTCTTTGTGTCTGTAAATTGATTTTCTCTTTCGAATCATTTTCTTTTGATACAGACCATAAAATTTCTGCGCCACTCCCCTTTAATGTATCGCAAATCCCCTTCTTTCTTTTTATCACTGCTTCTGAAGTGGCATGCTGCGAATAGATCCCAATCTTCTTCCCGATCAGATTTCCACGGTAATTTTCCAGAAGCTTTTGGGCAAGATCCGCACCCATATGGTAATGATCAGGTTCTATTGTATGCAATCCGGACGGTTCTTCGGTAAATGTATCTCCCACGGCCATTATAGGAACACTTTTTTCCAGCTGTTTTAGCTTTTGCTGCCCATCCCGGTTTGCAATCGGTTTTACGATCACCGCATCTGCTCCTTTTGCAATTTCCTGATTCATAATCTCAATCTCATCATTGGCGGTTTCCATATTGTCCTTACTGATGATCACAACATCTGTATCATATTCCCGTGCTGCCATTTTCAGTCCGTATTTAAACGCTGACCACTCGCTCTCATCCACATCCGGTATGATCACCGCAATTGTTTCCGGATCATGGCCGTTTTGCTTATAGATGATAAAGCCGAGAACCAGAATCACGAGAATTCCCAGAACTGCCTCTATTATCACAAATGTTTTTTTCCCATGTTTCATTTTAAGAATCCTCCGGCATATGGTGTTCCTCAAATTTCCTGCAGTTTTCCTCACTGTAAACAATCTCTGGGATGATAACTGTCACTGTCGTTCCCTCATCCAGTTCACTTTCTATCTGAAGTCCATATGGTTCTCCAAACAATAACCGAAGCCGGTTATTTACATTCACAAGCCCGACTCCGGAGCCTTTTTTATGTACACGGTTTGTATCCTTCAATAGCAGGTCAATCTCCTCTTCTGGAATCCCCATTCCGTTATCCGATACCTGCATAAAGATATTTTCTTGTTCTTTCCATCCGCGAATGAGAATTTTTCCGCAGTCATCCATCTCCCTTACACCGTAATTAATCGCATTTTCAAGGATCGGCTGCAGCACAAGTTTCACGATACAATCATCCAGAATATCCGGACGGATATCAAATACAACCTCAAACTTGTTTTTATACCGCACTTTTTGTATATTAACATAACTTTGTGCGTGCTGCAGTTCATCCCTTATGCGGATAACCGTATGTCCTTTTGAAAGGCTGATCCGGAAAAGCTTTGCCAGCTGTGTGATCATAAAGGCAGCTTCCTCATTTTTACTGCTTTCTATCATCCAGGTGATGGAGTCTAATGTATTGTATAAAAAATGCGGGTTGATCTGGCTTTGCAGCACATCAAATTCGCTTTTTCTTCTTTCATTCTGTTCCCATATGACTTTTTTCATCAGTTCGGAATTCTGCCGGTAGGATTCCTGAATGGATTGTCCCAGATGCCGGATCTCTGTTGAGCCTCCGATTGCAATCTTTTCTTCTTTCCCTTCCTGATATTCACGCACCGAGTGATCCAGCTTCATAATCGGCCGTGATATCCGCACGGAAATCATGCGGTTTACAAATACAAGCATCATTGCCATAAGCAGTAAAATTAGCAGAACAAACTGCTTTACATCTGCCATTTTATTTGTGAATATTTCATACGGCATAACACAGACCAGGCGCCATCCTGTATAACTGATTGCACCCACCATAACTTTTCTGTGGTTTTTTTCCAAATATTCATCGTAAATTTTTTCTTTTGACGAAGCTGCCTTTACGCTGCTTTCTGTATCCATGCCATTGTCAATTCTTGCCTGATGCGGATGATAAATAATATTTCCCTCACCATCACACAGATAAAAATACTGTCCTTTTCCTGACGTATTGATCCGTTCCATCATACGTGAAATCCCGGAATAGTCCATATCCACAAGCAGCACCCCCAACTGTGTATCTGTCCCATTCGTAAGTTCCACGACACGGCTGGAAGAAATCACCCAGTAATACCGACAGGTACCGTCATCAAATAAATTCTGGACATGGGGTGTGGAAAAATGGATATTCTCCATACGTGTTTTTGCCTGCATAAACCATCCCTGTCTGGTCACATCCGGTTCTTCTTTCTGGGCAACAACCGGCTCTGCTGCCATAAGGCTTCCGTATCCATTATATATAGCAATGCTCCTTAAGTTCTCTTTATTTGCCTCATATAAAAGATTTAACCCTTTGTGGATGGAATCGTTCTGTTCCCGGATATCGTTTTCCTTTATAACATCATAATATGCGGCATCCGATACCTGTCTCATATTCACAAGATAATTTTCTATGGAATCCACCGTCTGATCCATCATCTTTCGGTTATTATCCACAATATTCTGCTGTGTGATCCCCGAAAATTTCCAATATACCATCATGCCCATACAGACCATAATTAAGGTTGATATTACAGAAAATGCAACCATGATGGTTGACTGGATATCTCCCGGTTTATTTTTCATTTTTTTCATATGCTGTCCTGTATTTTGAAGGGGATACCCCAAACTGTCTTTTAAACACATAACTGAAGTAATTTGGATCGGAATATCCCACACTCTTTGCAATCATATAACTTTTTTCCGCGGTTTCCACAAGCATGCGTGCCGCCTTATCCATACGGTATTCCGTCAGGTATCCGACAAAAGAATTCCCTGTTTCTTTTTTGAACATGCTTGAAAAATAAGAATTTGACACGCCCAGTTCTTTACAGATATCGTCAAGCCCTAAATCTTCCTGCTGATAATTGTCGTGCACATATTCTTTTGCCCTCCCGATCAGGGATTTCTTGGAATGATACCGGGCATCTGCCATGTCATCATGCAGCATACAGCAGAATTTTAAAAGCCATTTCTGCAAAACCTGCGGTTCTAAATTGCACAGTTCATTATACAAAGAACTGATGCCTCCCGGTATTTTTGTGGTATCCATTTCATTGTTTACCATAAAATGATACAGTTCGCCAATAAGTTCCATAACTGCCACATGATATTTTTCCAATGATTTCAGGTCAAGGAAATTATGCTGCATGTAAACTTCTATGGCATTTGCAATATCTTCATTTTCTCCAAGGCAGATCTTTTTGAACACATTGGACAGTTCTGTTTTCTCTCCGGCATCCCTTTGGATTTTTCTCTGTGGAACAATCTCTTTTAAATTTATTGCCCGGTTGCTTCCATATAAAACACGATAGGAAACCGCTTCCCTGGCGCTTTGATACGATGCTGCAATCTTTGCAATGTGCCCACATACCTGACCGATCCCTATGGTTACTTTTGCCCCCATAATATGATGGATATATTTACAGAAACGGTCACAGGCATCCGTCAGTTCTGAAATTTCTTCCTCACTTTTTAACTGCATAATCATAATGGTATCCCCAAGATAGCGAAAACGCTTCGCGTTCCATTTTTCCCCGAGGTTCTCCCCTGCCTGCCGGTCTACCGATACCGAAAGCAGCCGTATATCCATACCCTCCGGAACCTGACTTGCCGATGTGTGTATGATCAGGCAGCAATACCACGGGCCTGTAAAAGCAATCTGGTAATCCTTAAAATAATGCGGCATCTCCTCTTCCGGAATACGTCCTTCAATAAGCGTTGTATACAAATTCGCCTGCAGCATCGGAAGGGAATCCGCATAATATTTTTTCAAAAGATCCGTATTTCTTTTTTCACTGATCTCATAGTCCAGTTTCTCTTTCAGACGCTCAAACACTTCTGTTATTTCCACAGCATTGAGCGGCTTTAAAATATATTCCTCAATTTCAAGATGCACGGCTTCTTTTGCATATTCAAAATCATCAAACCCGGTAAAAAGCAGAATTTTTGTTGCCGGATACTTTGCTTTTATATGTGCACACAATTCCAGTCCGTCCATATATGGCATCCGGATGTCCGTCATAACAACATCCGGCTGCATTTCTTCAAGCATGTCCATTGCTTTAAATCCGTTGTTTGCATGCCCGGCAACCTGAAAGCCGAGTTCCTCCCATTTAACTTTTTTAACAATGGCTTCAATGACTTCTTCTTCATCATCCACCAGCAATAATGTATACATACCTCTTCCCCCATGTTATTTTATTTATTATAGCAATTTGTCCAGATAAAGTAAAACCTTTCCAACATAAAACAGAGATGCCCTGCATGTTTCATGCATCACCGGCATCCCTGCTTTTTCATTATAGAGGAGAGTATATGTTTTATTTTTTCTGAACGTATTTCAGACAATCCAATGTTACTGCAACAAGGATGATAATACCCGAGAATACGAACTGGAGGTTGGTATCAATACCCAGGATTGTGAGGGAGTATGTTAATGCTGTAAAGATACATACACCGGTAACAACACCGGAAATCTTACCAATACCACCGGTAAATGATACACCACCGACAACGCAGGCTGCAATGGCATCCATATCCCAGCCCTGTCCATAAGCGGCAGAACCAGATCCTACCATTCGGGTACATTCAAGCCAGGAACCAAATCCGTAAAGGATACCTGCCATAATAAATGCACCAAGTGTTACTGCAAAGACAGAAATTCCTGAAACAGCTGCTGCCTCCGGATTTCCTCCGACTGCATAAAGATTTTTACCAAAGGTTGTTTTGTTCCAGATAAACCATACAATGACAATTGCTGCAACTGCCCAGAGAATGATGGTCGGGAATCCATTGACTTTTGGAATTACCATATTTGGAATGGTCGGCTCGATCGCTCCGAAGGAAACACCTTTTGTCGCATAGGTTACCAGTCCAAAAATGACAAGCATGTTTGCCATGGTCGATATAAACGGATGCATCTTGAATTTCGCTGTAAAAAATCCGGCTATACTTGTAAAGAACGTACATAATACAATACATGCTACCAGTGCAAGAACGACTCTTGCCGGTGTCGGTACTTTCGTAAAATCAAAGATGTGTCCGAACACACCACCTGTATTTACACCCTGATGCATGATAATGGTTGCGGTTGTCATTCCCATACCAACCATTCGTCCAACGGAAAGATCCGTTCCTGTAAGAAGGATCAGACCTGCAACTCCAAGTGCTAAAAACATTCTAGGCGATGCCTGCTGGAGAATATTTAAAATATTATTATACGTAAGAAGCGGCGTTCCTTTTTTGATTGGAGTTATGATACATAACGCAACAAAAATAAGAATGATCGCGATGTAGAGTCCATTCTGTAAAAGGAATGTTCTCCGGTTAAATGTATACTTATAATTTTCCCATTTCTGTGCCTGATTTTCTGCAAATGTAAATTTGGACAACCGGAGCAGATCAATCAGATGATACTTGTAACTGTACGCATCATGCTTCCGGTCTTTAATCCTCTGATACTCTTTTTCCAGTTCAATCTTTTCATTGGAAACACGGTTCTTATATACATAATTTTCTTCTTTGACCTCGGCCTGGGCGGAAGTCTTTGCCAGAGTTTCTTTGTGTTCCTTTTCAATCTTTGCAAGTCTCTGCTGATGCTCCTGCAGTGCCTGTTCCTTTTCCGCTATACAACTTGCCTTAACTGCATTATAATACTTGTCAAAATTATTTTTGAGATAATTTTCTGCTTTCCCGATCAGTTTTGCGATCTGGTCTTTGTTCTGTGCCTCTACCGCTTTTGCCTGTTCAAGCTCCTTCTGGCAGGATGCAATCTCAGAATCTTTTTCCCCTTTGGAAAGTGTTTTATCTCTTTTTACGTTTTCGATCCTGCCCTGGTACATAATGACTTTTGCCGTACCATCTTTTCTGAGTTCATCAATCTCTTTTTGTATTTTTCCGACATATTCCTCAATCGGCTGACGCAGTGTTTTTTCCTGCTCCGCTGTAAGAATCTTGCTATTTGCCATATCTGTCCCCCCTGCCTATAAATATTTCGCGCTGAGGCGAAGTAATTCTTCCTGATTCGTTTCCTTTGTATTGACAATGCCCGCAAGCCGTCCGTTCGACATGACACCGATCCGGTTTGTAATACCAAGGATTTCCGGCATCTCAGAAGAAACCACGATAATGGTCTTTCCCTGTTTTGCCATCTGTATGATCAGGTCATAAATTTCATATTTTGCGCCGACATCAATTCCTCTTGTCGGTTCATCCATCATAAACACCTTCGGTTCACGCTCGAGCCACTTTCCAAAAATAACCTTCTGCTGGTTTCCTCCGGAAAGACTTGAAATCATATCGTTTGGTCCCAGACATTTGGTATGCATGACTTTAATTTCATTTGCGGTAGCCTTTGTCATTTTCGGTTCTGAAAGTGCCGCGCCTTTTTTATATGCATTAAGATTTGCAATGGTTGTATTAAATGTAAGATTCCCTTTCAGGAATAATCCATTTGCCTTCCGTTCTTCCGTAATAAGCGCGAATCCATAATCCATTGCCTCTTTTGCACAGCTGAAATTCATAAGCTTATGGTTCAGATAAACACGGCCTGCGGCTCTTGTGCGGATACCGAATATGGTTTCCAGCAATTCTGTCCGTCCGGCTCCCACAAGGCCATATAAGCCAAAAATCTCCCCTTCACGGACATCAAATGTAACATCCTGTAAATACGGCTCATATTTTGTGGACAAATGCTGGATTGATAAAATAACATCTTTCGGCTGATTATCCACCGGTGGAAAACGGTTTTCCAGCACACGGCCTACCATTGCAGTAATCAGTTCATTCATATTTGTTTCTTTTGCACTTTTTGTCATGACCAGATTTCCATCCCGGAGTACGGAAATATCATCACAGATCTCAAATATTTCATCCATTTTATGGGAAATATAAATAAGGGAGATGCCCTGGTCACGAAGCATCCGCATCATATCAAAAAGTTTATCCACTTCCTGTACGGTAAGTGATGATGTTGGCTCATCCAATACGATTACTTTCGAATTATATGAGATCGCCTTTGCAATTTCACACATCTGCCGCTGGGAAACGGACATATTTCTCATCGGCTGATCCAGATTCACCGTCATTCCCAGTTTCCGGAATAATTCCGAGGCTTCATTTTTCATTCTTCCCTCATCGATCATCCCAAGGGAATTTACCGGGTATCTGCCAAGAAAGAGATTATCCACAACATTTCTCTCCAGACACTGGTTTAACTCCTGATGCACCATTGCAATCCCATTTTCAAGTGCATCCTTCGGACCGGAAAAATTCACTTCTTTTCCGTCAAGGTATATAGTTCCTTCGTCTTTCTGATAAGTTCCAAAAAGACATTTCATCATTGTTGACTTACCGGCACCATTTTCTCCCATAAGTCCCATAACTGTTCCTTTTCTCACATCAAGGTTGATATGATCAAGTACTCTGTTGCGGCCAAATGATTTACTCATGCCACGTATCGATAAGATAATATCTTTGCTCTGATCCCCCATACTATCCGCTCCTATCCTTTTGTTTTCGGGGAGAGAACCGCATTTCTCCCCCCGAAGTTAAGTTGTTTTACTGATTTAAAAGAGCTGTGTAAGAAGCTGCATTATCTGTTTTCACCATGTTGATGGCAAAAGCATCGTACTGTCCCGGATTGCCCAGACGGTTTGTGATATTAGACTCTGTCTGTCCGTCACCACCAATGTACTCAACATCCAGATTTAAAAGGTCATCATACTTCTGTAACAGCGGCTGATAGGTAGAACTTAAGAAGTTATCAGAAGCATTGTAAATATTCAGCCATACCTTCTTTGTCGGATGGGCAGATGCATCTAACTGCTTGGATACCGGTTCCCATACAACGGTAGAATCTGTAAAATCTTTGTAGTTATCAGAGGTTACTGCCACGTTCAGGGAGTAGTAAGATCTCTCATCTTCTTTGTATACATAAACATCATTGCTTAATACATTTCCTGCATCGTCTGCGGTTCCGATACCCGTGTCAACATCTACACCATCCAGTGCATTTCTAAGAACACGCAGTGTCAGGTATGCCTGTACGTCTGCATGCTGGCTGATCGTTCCACCGTAGCCTTCTGCAATTGCTGCAACTGCATCGCTGTTTGCATCATATCCGAATGTTGGTACGCCGTTATCCTTTGACCATGCATTAAACATTGACATTCCCATTCCATCATTGTTGGATACAACGACATCAATGGAATCCCCGAAAGAAGATGACCATGTACCAATCGCATTGCCGGCTGTTGCTGCATCCCATGTAGCACCTGCTGAGTTTTTCATTTCCTGGGAAGCAAGTTCACGGATCACATAGGTTTTTCCACCTACTTCAATGCTTCCGTCCTGAACCTGTGATGCTTTTCCATCGGTATTGGTTCCTGCCGGTGCACTGTCTGCCTCGCCGTTTTTATCCACTGCTGTTCCAAGTGCTTTTCTGACACCTCTTGTACGGGCAATGGAATCATTGTGACCGATATCACCGATTGCTAAAACATAGCCGATCACGCCATCTCCGTTACGGTCAATCTTGTCAATATTTTTCTCGATGTAATCTTTTACCATGGTACCCTGAAGTTCTGCACCCTGATTTGCATCAAACCCTACATAATAAGTATCTTTGTTAAAATTGAGTGCTGTCATATCAAGCTCTCCTGTGGAACTGTTTGACGGCTGACGGTTAAACCATACCAAAGGTTTATCCTTGTTTGCGACAGTTGAGGTAGAAGTGCCTCCCCCTTTATTGCCTGCCTGTGTGCCACCGCCGTTGTTTCCCCCATCGGCTCCGCATGCTGCGGTTGAAAGTGCAAGTACCGCCATCATCATAATTGCAACAATTTTCTTTTTCATAAGAATTTCCCCCTTCTTGTTTTGTTTGTAATGCTAGTATAAGAGGTTTTCATATCATAAACTATAGAATATTTTTTGATTCACATTAAAAATTTTCATATTTTTCCGTTATTTGTTCAATTTTTTCATATTTTTTCTTTGCCATTTCGTCACTTTACCGTTGATTTATACTAAAAAAAGCCATCTTTCTCTACAAAGATGGCTTTTTAAATCTTTTATAAAAGGCTCTGTTATCATTGTTCCAGAATCACATGCCACGCCTCACACAGCCGTTCCAGCGACCACGCGGCATTTGCCGGACTTGTGGATGGAAGCACCATCGCTTCGATCCCCGTGACCGGAAACTGGTATCTTTTATAAAGCTGTCCTGCCTTGTTTCCGTTTGCATAAATACGTGTTATGTTCGTTTTTTCCAGAATCATGCCAATATCCGTTGGCTGTACATTTTTAATACTGCTGTCACTTGAGCCTTTGATGTCACAGCTTTGGATCACATCCCACAGGGCAATCCGGTGGGCAAGAAGCATTGCTTTTTTCTCCTCAATTGTATCCGGAACCGGCTCCTTTAAAAGTGTTGCAAGCACTTTCCAGAAACGGTTCTGTTTGTGTCCGTAATAAAAATTGTTTTCCCTTGATTTGACGGACGGCAGGGTTCCTAATATGAGAATTTCGGAAGCTTTGTCGTACACCGGCTCAAACGAATGGACAATGTGTTCATATTCCATGGGATTCTCCTTTTAAAGTTACCACACTATCCGTATCCATCTTACTGCTTATCCTTCTCTAAGATCTGGTCAATCGCAGCTGTCACCTTTTTGTAAACTTCATCACTCGTGATTCCGCCCATGATCGGATCTCCGACAATGTTGCCATTACGGTCAACGAGAACTGTCGTTGGAAATGCCATAATATTTGTTGCGTATTTACCGGCCTCACTGTCCGAATCAAGGGAAAGGTTGGTATAGTCTGCCCCCTGTTTTTTCAGGATGCTTTTTGCTTCCGCAATTCCCTCTTTGTTACCATCGAGTGAATCCGTGTTTACGCCAATGACCTGACCGCCCTTTGCCTTCAGTTCTTCATTTAATTTGTTGAGTGCCGGAAGTTCCTCCACACATGGCGTGCATCCATTAAACCAGAAATTAACAACCGTTACCGCATTCTGTGAAAAAATGCTGCTGTCCACCTTATTTCCATCCAGATCCTTCGCCTGAAAAGACGGAAAGACGGATGTTTCTGCATTCGCGCTTTGCGCATCGGAATTTTCGGTTTCCATCTGCGCGGTAAGTTCCGTTACCTGATCCTCAATTTTCTTAATCTCTTCGATATCCTTATCCAGCTTTTTCAGGTCTGCCTCCGAAAACTGGTCCTTCACATGATCCAGCTGTGTCTCCAGAAACGTTCCATAATTTTGTTCCCCTGAGCCAGCGGCTTTTTCCTTGTCAATGTTATTAAAAACCGTATTCCACAATTCCTGATGTTTCGCAATAATGGCATTTTCCTTTTCGTACAATTTGTTGAGTTCTGCATTACCTGCCCCTGCATCTTCCGCAGACTGTGCCTGTGTTTCCGTCACATTGCTTCCTTTTTTCGAGGCATTGCCACAAGCAGTAAGTCCAAATACCATAGTCATAACCAGTAATATTCCTGTAAATTTTTTCATTTTAATTAGTCTCCTTCTTCTTTTTTGATTTTTCCGCAAATCCATACTTATAACTGATTGCTTCTACCGGACATTCCTTCACACATGCTCCGCAGCGTATACATTCCGTATGATTTGGATGCCGGACCACATCCACATCCATTTTACAGACACCGGCACATTTGCCGCAAGATACACATTTACCGGTATCTATATGCATCTGTAAAAGAGATACTTTATTAAAAAGCGCATAGACTGCGCCAAGCGGACAGATCCATTTGCAGAACGGGCGATAAAACATAAGGCTTAACAACACGACCGCAACCAGTATTCCGGCCTTCCATGTAAACAGCTTTCCCAATGCCGCACGGATGCCTGCATTTGCAATCGAAAGTGGAAGTGCCCCCTCTAATACTCCCTGTGGACAGAGGTACTTGCAAAAAAATGGGTCCCCCATTCCCAGCTGGTTCGTCACCAATATAGGAAGCAGAATAACGAAAACCAAAAGAATTCCATATTTGATAAACCGAAGCGGCTTTAACTTCCGGGTGGATATTTTTTTAAATGGAATCTTATGCAAAAGTTCCTGGAACCATCCAAACGGACACAAAAAACCACACACAAACCGTCCCAGCAGAACCCCTGCCAGAATCAGGAAACCGGTTATATAATATGAAAACTTAAATTTTGATGAACCAACCACTGCCTGAAAGGCCCCAATCGGACACGCTCCCGCTGCTGCTGGACAGGAATAGCAGTTTAATCCCGGCACACAGACCGTCTTTGCATTACCACGGTAGATCTCTCCCTTAAAAAAATTCGGCAGATGAATATTCGTAAGAATCGTTGCCACAGCCTGAATCCACCCACGGACATGTGCAAGAATATGTGATGCCTTATGCTTTTTTTTATCCAATGCCAACACACTCCAGACATAATTTAATTGCTTTGGAGAGTACCGTGGCTGCCTCCCCACGCATCGCGCCATAACAAACCATAAGCATTGCTGCTGCAAGGAGCAGCAGCTGTACGGCTGCTTTCTTTTGTAGTTTCATTCCCTTTCATTCCTTTCTTTTTGCTTGTTACAGGTTATCAGCCAACTGTGACCGTCCTGTGTATGAAATTCTAAGATATCCTTAAGAAAATCTGAAGTATCCACGCATCTCCCTTTTGCCAGGCATCTGCGTACCTCTTCTGTATCCGAAAATCACCAGCATTTCCCACGATCTGCGCACACCGCTGACTGCCATCTGCGGCTACCTGGAACTTTTGGAAAAGGAACCGTTATCTGCTGTCTCCCGCCAGTATGTTGCCATCATCCGGGAACGCACAAAGGTGATGACACAACTGACGGAAGAACTGTTCCGGTATTCGGTTGTCCTGTCTGTGCCTTTGGCACAATCCTTGCAGGAAGTGTCGGTAAATCGCATTTTAGAGGGAAGCATTGCCGCAATGTATGCGGTGCTCAAAAGACACCGGATCACGCCGGGCATTACCATGACCAACCGGACTTGGGCTTTCCATAGCACGGGCGCTGGTGCAGCAGATGCACGGGCAGATGGATGCCGCTTAAGGAGCGGGGAGGCTTGTCATCCGGAGGCCGATTTAGTTTATTTTTATAAAACAGACCAAAAATAAAGCAACTACAACAACTCCTGTGCCTATGATGATACACCTCTTTGCTGTGGTGACTTCTTTTTGATATAAGCGAAATAATTCTCCGGAATGATTCTTTCTATTATGGAGACCAATCATTGCATAGATCAAAAAGAATGCAACTCCGAATATTAAAATTACACTCAGTCGTCCCCAGGCAGAAGGAATGGTGTATTGACCGATTATGATACATAGCAGGATCATAAAATACACGATTTTATTTTGCCCATATCCTAAAGGAAGTTCTTTTTGATAATTTCTATACATCATTTTTCCATAATAAACGATCATGCATATTAAAAATAATAGATAGATTATCATAACCATCATCCTCATTGTATACCTCCTTAATTTTGTCTCATACGAGAAAATGTCACATCCGCCTCCGGATCGGTAAGCTCTATATTGATCCGACTGTTGCACCGCTCATGAAGCAATAATTGTTTTGCTGTCTCTGTGCTGATTCCCTTTTTCTTTCTTCTCATTGGTCTGAACATACTGTTTCCCCGATAGTATCACTGTTCTTTTCGAATCGTATCTCATATAGTTACAAAAAATATAAAATTTTTTAGTCCGGCATAATAATCCGGATCAGATGTTTATCCAACATGATTGTCCGGTTCCAGGGATTGATAATAATCCCTGCGATCTCCGGCACAGTAAGTGCTGCTTCAAACATTCTGCCGATCTCTGACAAAAATGTCGACTTCACCTGATCTGCACCTTTTAATTCTTCCTCAAAGCTGGTAAATGCCGACCACCAGATTTTACCATCCGGAGTCCTCACTGTCTGTAACTTCATTTGCGCCTGTGCCGGATCCGGTTCCACAGCAACGATCAGTTGTCCTCCCTCTTTCATCCGCCGCCGGATCACCGTCAACGTATGTGCAAGCTGCTCCTGTGTGGCTTCTTTCTGAAGCGCAAAAATTGCATCTTCTATTCTTTCATTGCCCTTTAATCCCTCATCCTGATATTCATTTTTCTTGTCCATATTTTGTATCCTCTCTTGTCTGTTCATTCTATTATAAAATGAGTGATTCCTTTTTGAAAGCCATTTCTTTCAGATTCTCCTTTTGGGAGAATTCTTTTGACGGAACCGTCCTTCTCTTTCTCTGAGACTGCGAACCTCCAACTCTCCAACTCATAGATTGTATTCTCTGCACGTTTCTTCTATACTGAAAGCAGACAGACACTGTAGCAACTGTCTCTTACGAAATGGAGGTTCCACTATGTCACAAAATAATATTGGCGAATTTATACAACAATCCAGAAAAGCCAAAGGATTTACACAGAAAGATCTCGGTGACCGGATCGGAGTCAGTGATAAAACCATATCCAAATGGGAAAACGGAAACAGCATTCCTGACACTTCGATTCTGAACGAACTTTGTGCTACTCTCGATATCAATGTCAATGAACTTCTCTCCGGTGAAAAATTAACACCGGAAATTTATTCTATGAAAGCGGAGGAAAATATGATGAACCTTTTGGAAGACAATCAAAAACAACAACGCTTTGCACTCCTTCCCTGTGCAGCGGGTATCATTTTACTGATCCTTACCGGACTGTTTGCAATATTTACACATATGCTTTTACCGGATATGCTGGATCTTTGGGATTTTCCAACACTCCTCATTTACATCGGAATCTGTTGCTCCCTTGTTTTATTGAGCGGAAAGCGCCATAAACAGGAAATCATTCACTTTCTCCGGAAAATTGTGATACCTGTCGGATGTATCTGTCCTCTGTTGGGGATAAACCAGTTTGTTCATCAGTTCCGTGATCCGGCTGATATTGGTTCTTTCGTAAACCAATGTGTCTTATTTGTTCTCTATTCCCTAATTGCCTATGTGATTCTGGTTCTTATCGAACAGCATCTGGACAAATAATCTTTCACATGCAAAAATCCCGCCGTTTCCGGCGGGATGAAACTTCTGTAAAAACAGTCCCTTACCAATAGGTACAGGGACTGCTTTTATTTTATCTTACATATTCTTAACCGTTGCAATATCCACTGGAGTAAGCTCCCCATGAGCGGTCTCTAAAGAACGTGCCAGCGCATTGGCTGTATCCATAGCGGTGATACAGTACACACCGGTCTCGATTGCATTACGGCGGATTAAGAATCCGTCTCTTGTCTTATCACCGTTACCCTGTGTCGGTGTATCGATGACAAGGTCGATCTTGTGGCCAAGGATCAGATCCATTACATTTGGTGACTCCTGCGAAATCTTATTGACACGCAGTGCATTGACGCCGTGCTCCTGCAGATACTTTGCAGTGCTTCGTGTTGCGTAGATTTTGTAGCCAAGTGCCTCAAAACGCTTTGCCACACCGACAGCCTCCGGCTTATCGGCATCCTTTACAGTCATAATCATCTGCTTGTATTTCGGAAGCTGTACACCTGCTCCAAGGAATGCTTTGTACAGTGCCTCATTGAATGTCTTTGCGATACCCAGACACTCACCGGTAGACTTCATCTCCGGTCCAAGGCTGATCTCTGCTCCACGCAGTTTCTCAAAGGAGAATACCGGCATCTTGATTGCGATATAATCGGCAACTGGTGCAAGTCCCGGCTCATAGCCCAGACCGCGGATCGTGTTACCGATGATCACTTTGGTTGCCAGATCTACGATCGGAATACCGGTAACCTTACTGATGTACGGCACGGTTCTTGAGGAACGCGGATTTACCTCGATGACATATACTTCCTCGTTCATGGCGATAAACTGGATATTAATCAGACCGACCACATGCAGTGCCTGTGCCAGACGCTTTGTATACTCTACGATGGTATCCTTTACCTTATCACTGATCGTTGGAGCCGGATATACGGAAATACTGTCTCCGGAATGGACTCCGGTACGCTCGATATGTTCCATAATACCAGGAATGAGAATGTCGGTTCCGTCACATACGGCATCGACCTCGATCTCCTTACCCTGTAAATACTTGTCTACGAGAATTGGATGATCCTGTGCAATACGGTTGATGATTCCGATGAACTCCTCGATTTCCTCATCGTTAAACGCAATCTTCATTCCCTGTCCGCCAAGTACATAGGAAGGACGGACAAGAACCGGATAACCAAGACGGTTTGCAACTTCTTTGGCTTCCTCTGCGGTGAATACAGTTCCACCGGCTGCTCTCGGAATATGAGTTTTCTCCAGAATCTCATCAAAAAGCTCACGATCCTCTGCGGCATCGACATCCTCTGCCTTTGTTCCAAGAATCGGAACGCCCATCTTCATAAGCGCCTCTGTCAGTTTGATCGCTGTCTGTCCACCGAACTGTACCACAGCTCCGTCCGGTTTCTCAATATTTACGATGGACTCGACATCCTCTGCGGTCAACGGCTCAAAATACAGCTTGTCTGCAATATCAAAGTCGGTGGAAACGGTCTCCGGGTTGTTGTTGATAATGACAGTCTCCCAGCCTTCCTTTGCAAATGCCCAGGTACAATGTACGGAACAGAAATCAAACTCGATACCCTGACCGATACGGATCGGACCGGAACCAAGAACCAGAACCTTTTTCTGCGGTGTGGTCTCTGCAGCTTCGTTCTCACTTCCGTAAACACTGTAGTAATACGGTGTCTCTGCGGCGAACTCTGCGGCACAGGTATCCACCATCTTATATGCTGCAACGATACCGTTTGCATAACGCATCTGTTTAATCTCTTCCTCGGTCTTTCCGGTAAGCTCTGCGATGACGTTGTCCGGGAACTCGATTCTCTTTGCTTCTTTTAACAGATCTACGGTCAGCTCCTCACTCTTTAAGCGCTGCTCCATCTCTACCAGGATTGCCAGCTTATCGATAAACCAGCGGTCGATCTTGGTAATTTCATAAATATGATCATAGGAAACGCCGCGGCGCAGTGCCTCTGCGATCACCCAGATTCTGCGGTCATCGACCACATGAAGCTGTGCCTCCAATTCTTCATCGGACAGTCCGGTAAAATCATAGGACATAAGGCTGTCCACATGCTGCTCCAGGGAACGGATGGCTTTCATCAGTGCGCCCTCGAAGTTATCACAGATACTCATAACCTCTCCGGTTGCTTTCATCTGTGTACTTAACGTTCTCTTTGCAGTAAGGAATTTATCAAACGGAAGTCTCGGGATCTTCACTACACAGTAGTCAAGCATCGGCTCGAAACTTGCATAGGTCTTCTGTGTGATGGCATTCTTGATCTCATCAAGTGTATAGCCTAATGCAATCTTTGCGGTAACCTTTGCAATCGGGTATCCGGTTGCCTTAGAGGCAAGAGCGGAAGAACGGGATACACGAGGGTTTACCTCGATGACACAGTACTCAAAAGAATCCGGATTCAATGCATACTGCACGTTACATCCACCGGTGATCTTTAACTCATTGATGATGTTTAATGCAGAACTACGAAGCATCTGGTACTCTTTATCCCCGAGTGTCTGGGAAGGTGCCACTACAATGGAATCTCCGGTATGCACACCAACTGGATCGATGTTTTCCATGTTACATACGGTGATGCAGTTTCCGTTCGCATCACGCATTACTTCGTACTCGACTTCCTTCCATCCTGCGATACAGCGCTCAACCAGTACCTCACCGACACGGCTTAAACGGAGTCCGTTGCTTAAGATATCGACCAGTTCCTGCTCGTTATGGGCGATACCGCCACCGCTTCCGCCGAGGGTGAATGCCGGGCGGAGCACAACCGGATATCCGATCGTGTTGGTGAACTTAATACCGTCTTCTACGGTATTTACAACCTGGGAAGCTGCACAAGGCTCACCGATTTTTTCCATGGTATCCTTAAATGCCTGACGATCCTCTGCCTTAAAAATGGTCTCTGCGGTTGTACCAATCAGTTTTACTCCGTGCTCTTCTAAAAAGCCGGACTCTGCCAGTTCCATACCCAGATTTAATCCAGCCTGTCCACCGAGTGTTGGAAGGATGCTGTCCGGTTTTTCCTTTAAAATAATTTTTTCAAGAACCGGAAGTGTCAGAGGCTCAATGTATACCTGATCCGCAATCTGCTTGTCGGTCATAATGGTGGCAGGGTTGGAGTTTACCAGACATACCTCCACGCCTTCTTCCTTTAAGGAACGGCATGCCTGTGTTCCTGCGTAGTCAAACTCGGCTGCCTGTCCGATGACGATTGGTCCCGAACCGATTACTAATACTTTTTTGATATCTTTATTTCTTGGCATTACTGATTCCCTCCCATCATCTGAATAAAGCGGTCAAACAGGTACGAAGAGTCCTGTGGTCCCGGGCATGCTTCCGGATGGAACTGCACGGTGAAAATATTCTTTCCGACATACTCTAAGCCCTCGTTGGTTCCGTCATTGACATTGACGAATGCAGGCTTTGCAACCTTCGGATCAAGGGTATCGGTATCTACCACATACCCATGGTTCTGGGAAGAAATGTAAACACGACCGGTTGACAAATCTTTCACCGGATGGTTTCCACCACGGTGTCCGTATTTCATCTTGTGTGTATCCGCTCCGTTTGCCAGTGCCATGAGCTGATGACCGAGACAGATGGCAAAGATCGGTACGTCACTTGCATACAGTTTCTTTAATTCTTCAATAATCGCTGTGCACTCTTTCGGATCTCCAGGTCCGTTGCTGAGCATAATGCCATCCGGATTGGCTCCGAGAATTTCCTCCGCCGATGTGTGTGCCGGATAAATCGTCACCTCACAGCCACGGGCATTTAACGATTTTGCGATATTGTTCTTCGCACCGAAATCCATCAGTGCAACTTTCTTTCCGCTTCCCTTTAATACGTTCTTCTCGCTGCAGGTAACTTTATCCACAACATTTCCGGTTGTATATTCTTTCAGTTTTGGAAGAATTTCATCCAGATTATAATTTTCGTTTGTCGTGATCATTCCGTTCATGGTTCCCTTTTCGCGGAGAATCTTGGTAAGCGCACGGGTATCAATTCCTGCAATTCCCGGAATATCATGCTTTGTCAGGAAATCCTGAATGCTTCCCTGACAGCGGAAATTGCTCGGCATACGTGAAAGCTCTCTTACAATATATCCGTCCGGCCACGGTCTGGCGGATTCCATATCCGGTGTAATTCCGTAGTTTCCGATCAGCGGATACGTCATCACAACCGCCTGTCCTGCATAGGATGGATCTGTAAGTACCTCTAAATATCCGGTCATTGAGGTATTAAATACGATCTCACTGATGATTTCGCGTGTAGAACCAATGCTTGTACCTGTAAACACGGTTCCGTCTTCCAGTATCAAAAAAGCTTTCATTCTTTGCCCTGCCTTTCTTGCATCTTGGCAAAAAAAAAGAGAGAATCTCTTTTTTTTACCTTGAGTTAGCTTTACCTAAATTGTAAAAATTTTATCACAAATCGTCACTTTTTTCAACCTTTTTTGCAAGAGAAAAAAGTGACATATTTTATGAATAAATATACATATTATACAATTCCATGCATCCACAATACCATGAACCCGACAGCAACTGCCGCACAGACTGCCAGACCGCCAATGCTGGTTCCGAGGATCACGCCGGATGGAATTTCTTTCTTTTCATATATCGCGCGTGCCACGGTTTTTGCCTGCATCGGAACAAATGAACACGGCTGTGTTACCTCCATTGGATGAAACCGGCGTTTGGTAAAATAATCCGCTGTCCATGCCGGCATTGCCGATAACGTCACCCTCTGTAACTGATATTGATTTGCCGCATACGCCTTCATTTCTTCCAACAGACATCTGCCACATCCTCTGCGCTGGAATACCGGAAGCACATACAGCATGGTAATATGTCCCTCTTTCTGCATTCCTGACATGGCGATCATATGCCCCTGTTCAAAAATTCCCCACATGGTGAGAGTTCCTTCTGCAATCATGTTCCGGATGTTTGTGTTTTCCGTATATTGCAGAAATATATGAATCATTTCCAGATCCGTGATCCGCGCACGCAGACAGTAATCAAAGACACCCCTTGCAATACTGAGCGCTTCCGGAATCTGATCTTCCGTTAAAATCTGTGCTTTCATTTACGCTTCCTCCTTATTTTCCAACAGCCGGTCCTTCAGACCGCTGTAACGTCTCTGTTGGGAATTATTCTCAATCATTTGTTCAAATGTTGTATCATCTCCCACTATCGTAACACATTTCTTTGCTCTTGTAACCGCTGTGTACAATAAATTCCGGTTCATAAGCATGCGGGGGCCGGAAAGAAGCGGAATGACAACGGCCGGATACTCCGATCCCTGTGATTTATGGATCGTCACAGCATACGCAAGTTCCAGCTCATCCAGCAGTTTGTACGAATATTCCACCATACGCCCTTCATCAAAATTGACCGTGATGGTCTCTGCAAAATCATTGATCTCTTCAATAATTCCGGTATCTCCGTTAAACACCCCGGTTCCTTTGTCTATGCAGAGTCCATATTTGCTGCGGATCTCCCATTCCAGCTGATAATTATTTTTGATCTGCATGACTTTATCGCCTTCCCGGAAAACGATCGCCCCATGCTCTTTCTCCTTTTTTCTGTCCGATGGCGGGTTCAGATACATCTGCAGAATCGTATTGAGACGTTCTACTCCGAGCAACCCTTTCCGCATAGGCGTAAGCACCTGGATATCGTATTCGCTTGCCCCCACAAATTTCGGAAGTTTCTGCTTGATCAGCTGCAGCGTAACGTTGATAATTTTATTTGCCTCATAACGCTTCAGGAAAAAGAAATCCATGCTCTTGTTATCCAGGCTGACTTTTTCTCCCCGGTTAATCTTATGCGCATTGACAATAATATCACTGGTGCTTGCCTGTCGGAAAATTTTTGTCAGCATTACCGTAGGAAACATCTTCGAATCAATAATGTCCTTCAGCACACTTCCCGCCCCTACACTCGGCAGCTGATTCACATCTCCCACCAGGATCAGACGCGTGCCCGGTAGAATTGCTTTCAGCAGGGAATTCATCAGGGAAATATCCACCATCGACATCTCATCAATAATGATGAGATTTGTCTCCAACGGATTTTGTTCATTGCGCTCAAATCCGGCATTTCCTTCCATTCCGCCATTCAGTTCGAGCATCCGGTGAATCGTCCGTGCCTCATACCCGGTGGTTTCGCTCATGCGCTTTGCTGCCCGTCCGGTCGGTGCCGCCAGCATAATATCTTCTCCGGATAATTCAAAATACCGGATGATCGTATTGATCGTCGTTGTTTTTCCCGTTCCGGGACCTCCGGTAATCACGAGAACACCGTTTCTTACGGCTTCCTTTACCGCTTCTACCTGATGCTCATCAAGATCCATTCCCGTCTTCTTTTCAATCTTTCGGATTCTGTCCTCAATTTCGATATCCGGAACATCAAACACAGCATTCAGCTGTGTCAGACGGGTAGCGGTATTTGCCTCCATATAAAAATAGGTTGCCGCATAGATCTGCGTACTGTCTTCCACCTGACGCATAATAATCTTGCGATCCATCGCCAGATTCATGTAATGCTGCTCGATGTGCTCCGGGTCTACCTCAAGAAGCCGGCTTGCCCGCTGCGTCAGTTCCTGCATCGGCAGATAGGTATGCCCCTCTCCGGCAGCCTGCAGCAGCACATACTGGATACCGCTTCGAATCCGGAAATCGGAATCTGTGCGGATTCCCACACGGGATGCGATCTCATCTGCCGTGCGGAATCCGACCCCTTCCACATCATCTGCCATACGATATGGATTTTCTTTCAGTATTCCGTATATTTCCTGCCCGTATGTTTTATATATTTTCACTGCAAGTGTGGTATTGATCCCGTATTGCTGCAAAAAAATCATTGCCTGCCGAAGATCTTTTTTCTGATTCACCTGATCCGCGATTTCCATCGCCTTTCTCTGGCTGATGCCTTTGATCTCCGCCAGCCGCTCCGGTTCTTCTTCAATGATACGGAAGGTATCTGCCTTGAATCTTCGCACAATCCTTGCCGCTAAGGCAATTCCGATCCCTTTGATCGCCCCTGATCCCAGATACCGCTCAATTGCCACCTCATCCTGTGGTGCCTTTTCTTCGAAACTCTTTACCTGAAACTGTCTGCCGTAAGTCGGATGTTCTGTATAACTTCCCTTTGCCTTAATGCTTTCTCCCTCGGCAATATCCGAAAATACCCCCACACAAGTCTCTTCTTCTTCGTTACACACCAGAACAAGTACGGTATATCCGTTGTCTGCATTTCGATAGATGATGTGATCTACATATCCTTCAATGCTCTCAAGATTCTCTTCCAAAATATGTTCCCCATTCTCTAAAAAAGAGACTGTTGTAAACAGTCTCTCCTCTTTTCTTTGTGCTGATGTTACTACTGGCCAATATTACGTTTCATCTGCTCATACAGTGTCTGTGTATAGCTTTCTCCGATCTGATCCACCATTTCATCTGCCACCGTTTCAATTGCCTGATCCATATACAGATCTTTGTACTGTGACATCGTAGAATCCTCGTCATCATCCGAGGTAAATGTATCTTTCATCTGTTTGATGACCTGCTCCACAAAATAAGATTCAAAATCTTTGATGACACCTTTTAATTGTTCCTCTGAAGAGTCCGATGAAATATTCTTTAATGAACTCTGAAGAGAATTGCTCTGCTCTGCACTTTTGTCTGCATTTGCAACCGTATAATTTGTACTGATTGATGAAATATCCATAGTATATCCCTCTTATGTAAGTAATTCCGAATCGCTGCCTATCGTTTCAGGTTATTTGCCGTCTCCAGCATGGAATCCGAGGTCGTGATTGCCTTGGAATTTAATTCATATGCGCGCTGTGCAATGATCATATTTACCATCTCATCAGCAACCTGTACATTTGAAGCTTCGATGTAGCCCTGATATACACCGGTCTTCGTCAATCCTGCATTTTGTCCCTCCAGCATCGGATTTCCCGAAGCTGCAGTCGCTGCAAGTTTGCTTCCTGACATTTTCTCCAGTCCTGCCGGATTGTTAAACTGATAGATTCCAAAAGACTGGTTTAATGACACTACATTGCCGGTTGCATCTTTATAGCCAATCGTTCCATTGCTCGAAAATACCATGCTTTCCGAAGATACGCCTCTCGGCACACGAATGGTATTTCCTCTGGAATCCAATACCGGAAGCCCCTCTGAGGTTGCCAGAATTGTGTTTCCATTCGAATCCTGACTCCAGGAGAAGTTACCGTTTCTGGTGTAATATGTCTGTCCATCCACACCCCGCACTGCAAAGAATCCCTTTCCTTCCAGTGCAAAATCGGTCGGAATCTCTGTCTCTTCACGCGCCCCCTGCGTATAGTTGGACATGGTCGCTGCCACTCTGGTTCCGAGTCCTACCTGTGCACCTACCGGTTTATTGGCACCATTTGCCGTCGTTGTCTTTGTCTGCAGTGTCTGGTACAGTAAAGATTTAAACTCGGTACGTTCCGTCTTATAACCTGTCGTATTCACATTGGACAGGTTATTTGAAATTGTATCCAGATTTGTCTGCTGCGCAATCATTCCGGTTGCCGCAGTATAAAGTGATCTCATCATACGCTTCTATTTCCTCCTTGCGGTCTTTCAGCGGCTATTATACTTTACCGACATTGTTAACTGCCCGGTCAAGTGTTCCATCTATGGAAGTGATTACCTTCTGTCCTGCCTCATAGGCTCTCTGAATTGTAATCATATTTACCATCTCATTTACAACATTTACATTGGAAGTCTCCAGTGTGCCCTGCTCTATATTGGCATCTGTTGCAATCCGGTTCCCTCCCGGAAGAAGGTTATACAGATTCTCACCGTATTTTTCAAGATAGTCATAATTATCCACATCCACCATGCCGATCGTTCCGACAATCTGGTTATTCTGCATGACATATCCCAGTTTATTCACGGTAATCGCAGCATTTGGATCCAGACGTATATAATTATTCTGACCCGGATCGCCATTCATTGCACCAGTGGCATTTAAAACATAATCGCCATCCTTCGTCACCAGATACCCCTCTTTATTTACGGTAAAGGCTCCATCCCGCGTATACTTCACGGAAGTATTTCCCTGCTTGTCCGTGAATGCCACGGCAAAAAAGCCGTTTCCTTCAATCGCAAAATCTGTGGTGTTATCTGTCACCTTGAAATTTCCCGTGGAATAATCCGTATATACCTGCCCAAGGTGAACCCCATATGTAATATCTCCAAGCTTTTTCGGAATCCCCATATTAGAAGAATCCTTAATGCGCAAAGACATCTCATCGGCAAAAGTACGACTCGTCGTTCCTTCTTTTTTATATGCTGTTGTGTCTGCGTTTGCCAGATTATTTGCCAGAATATCCAGACGCTTCATTTCGTTTACCATTCCCGTATGGGCGGTATACAATCCTTTTACCATTTATGACACCTCAATTTTCACAGTTTTAATTTATATCGGCCAATGCCCTCACGATCTTTATAGACATGCGATAAAAAGTGCGCATAAATGCGCACTTTATGCATTAATCCTCGTCTCTTTTTCCTGCGAGGAATTCTACATATTTTCCGGTTCCGATTGCTACACAGGTCATAGGATGCTCTGCCGTCATCGTGTTGATTCCGGTACGTTCTTCAATCAGTTCCTCCAGACCACGAAGCAAGGAGCCGCCACCTGTCAGGACAATTCCCCTGTCTGCAACGTCTGCCGCCAGTTCCGGTGGAGTTTTCTCCAATACGGAATGTACAGCTTCCACAATCTGTAATGTTGCCTCACGCAGAGCTTCCTCTGTCTCCTCAGAGCTTACCGTAATGGTTCTTGGCAGACCGGTTACCAGATTACGGCCACGGACATCCATCGTCTCATTCTGTGCCAGTGGGTAGCATGTACCAATTTTGATCTTGATATCTTCTGCGGTACGCTCACCGATCAAAAGATTATGTTTCTTTCTCATATAGCGGACCAGAGCTTCGTCAAAATCATCTCCTGCAATTTTCACGGAAGTGCTCACAACAGAACCACCCAGAGAAATGACTGCAATATCCGAAGTACCTCCTCCGATATCTACGATCATGTTTCCGCATGGTCTGGAAATATCAATACCGGCACCGATTGCTGCTGCAATTGGTTCCTCAATAATCTCTACTTCGCGGGCTCCTGCCTGATAAGTTGCATCCTCTACGGCTTTCTTTTCAACCTCTGTAACACCACTCGGTACACAGACGCTGATGCGCGGCTTACGAAAGCTCTTCTTTCCAAGTGCTTTCTGGATGAAATACTTGATCATCTTCTCTGTGACGGTATAATCTGAAATCACACCCTGGCGAAGAGGACGGACTGCCACAATGTTTCCCGGTGTTCTTCCAAGCATCAGTCTTGCTTCCTCACCGATTGCTTTAATTTTATTGGTATCTCTGTCAAATGCAACAACGGAAGGCTCTTTTAATACAACACCTTTTCCTTTAATATATACTAAAATACTCGCAGTACCTAAATCAATTCCGATATCTGATCCGATCATCCCGAATGCCCCTTCCTATTTTCTTTTTATCTTTCTTTATCAAAATCCGATCTGCGTTTATGGCGCAAATCTGCAGTTAATCATATTTTTATGCATACAGTAACATTATATACAATTCATCCCATTTTTCAAACATTTTTTTATAGGTTAAAGCATTTTAATTAAATTTTAAGGAATCTCTCTGTTCCCGGGACAAAAATCTGTGCACTTTCGCTATTTTATACGTTCTTCGATTCCAGATACGGTTTTAAAAACTGACCGGTATACGATTCCGGAACTTTACAGATTTCCTCCGGAGTCCCCTGTGCAATCACGGTTCCGCCACCATCACCGCCTTCCGGTCCCATATCAATGATATAATCAGCCGTCTTGATGACATCCAGATTATGCTCGATGACGACAACGGTATTTCCGCCGTCCGAAAGCTTTCTAAGAATCTCCACCAGCTTGTGTACATCCGCAAAATGCAGTCCGGTGGTTGGCTCATCCAGTACATAAATAGTTTTTCCCGTTCCGCGTTTGCTCAGTTCTGTGGCAAGTTTGATACGCTGCGCTTCTCCTCCGGATAATTCTGTGGAAGGCTGTCCCAGTTTTACATAGGAAAGTCCGACATCGTACAGTGTCTGAATCTTTCGGTGGATCGTTGGTACATTTTTGAAAAATTCCAATGCCTCTTCCACCGTCATATCCAGCACGTCATAGATCGTCTTTCCTTTATAGCGCACTTCGAGTGTCTCGCGGTTATAGCGCCTGCCACCGCAGACTTCACACGGCACATACACATCTGGCAGGAAATGCATCTCGATCTTTATGATACCATCTCCGCTGCAGGCCTCACATCGTCCACCTTTGACGTTGAAACTGAAACGTCCCTTCTTATATCCGCGTGCCTTTGCATCCGGAGTTGCCGCAAACAGATCACGGATCATGTCAAACACACCGGTATAGGTTGCCGGATTCGAACGCGGTGTGCGTCCGATCGGTGACTGATCAATATCGATAATCTTATCCAGTTGTTCCACACCCAGAATATCATCGTGATCTCCGGGGATGCAGCGTGCCCGGTTTAAAGTTCGCGCCAGATGCTTATACAGAATTTCATTGGTCAGGGAACTCTTTCCCGATCCCGATACTCCGGTGATACAGGTCATGATACCAAGCGGAACCTGCACATCAATATTTTTCAGATTATTTTCCCGCGCTCCTTTGATGGTAAGGAATCCGGTCGGTCTGCGCCGTTCCGATGGTACCGGAATCTTCATCCGGCCACTCAGATAAGCACCTGTAATAGATTTTTTGCATTTCATGATATCCGCTGCAGTACCGGCCGCAACGACTTCTCCACCATGGACGCCGGCTGCCGGACCAATATCCACAATGTAGTCGGCCGCACGCATGGTATCCTCATCATGTTCCACGACAATCAGCGTATTTCCCAGATTCTTAAGATTCATCAGTGCATGCAGCAGCTTGTCATTGTCCCGCTGATGCAGTCCGATACTCGGCTCATCCAGAATATATGCCACGCCGACCAGTCCGGAACCGATCTGGGTAGCCAGGCGGATGCGCTGCGCCTCTCCTCCGGACAAGGTTCCGGTCGCACGTGTCAATGTCAGATAATCCAGACCTACCTCCTGCAAAAAGCCCACACGGGCACGGATTTCCTTTAAAATCTGATTGCCGATGAACTGCTGCTGTTCCGTCAGCTGCATTTCCGCCAGATATTTCACGAGATCCTTTACCGACATATCGGTCATCTCATATATATTTTTGTCTGCAACCGTAACCGCAAGAGAACTCTGCTTCAGACGCTGTCCATGGCAGGCAGCACACGGTGTAATACGCATAAACTGCTCATATTCCTGCTTCATCGTGTCCGATCCCGTCTCCCGGTAACGGCGCTCGACATTTTTAATAAGGCCTTCCCAGTTCAGATCATAGACGCCTTCTCCACGCTGTCCTTTATAATGCACCTTTAATATCCGGCCATCTCCGCCATGAATGAGCATATGCCGGATTTCTTTTGGCAGATCTTTATATGGTGTATCGAGAGAAAATCCATATCCTTCCGACAACGCTTTTAGGGTGGCATAGGTATAGCTGGACGGATCGGTGCAGGACTGCCAGCCCATTACCTGAATTGCCCCCTCGGAAATAGACAGTGTCTTATCCGGAATCATGAGATTTTCATCAAACTCCATCTTGTAACCGAGTCCGTAGCAGACCGGACAGGCACCAAACGGATTATTAAACGAAAAGCTTCGCGGTTCCACCTCATCCACACTGATTCCGCAATCCGGGCACGCAAAATTCTGGGAAAAATTCATTGGTTCCCCGTCCACCACATCTACAATCGCATTTCCCTCGGTCAGCTCAAAAACATTTTCCAGGGAATCGGTCAGACGTTTTTCAATTCCGGGTTTTACCACCAGACGGTCTACCACAATATCAATATTGTGTTTGATGTTTTTATCCATCGGAATTTCTTCCGAAAGTTCATACATATTTCCGTCCACGATCACACGCACATAACCGCTTTTTTTTGCTTTCTCGAATAATTTCTGATGTTCGCCCTTACGCCCGCGCACAACCGGCGCAAGGATCTGGATGCGTGTGCGTTCCGGCAGTTTCATCACGGCATCTACCATCTGATCGATCGTCTGTTTCTCGATGGCACGTCCACACTTCGGACAATGTGGAATTCCTATGCGGGCATACAGCAGTCGAAAATAATCATAAATTTCCGTCACGGTTCCGACGGTGGAACGCGGGTTTCGGTTTGTCGACTTCTGATCAATGGAGATTGCCGGCGGAAGTCCCTCAATTGACTCTACATCCGGTTTTTCCATCTGTCCTAAGAACTGTCTTGCATAAGAGGACAGCGACTCCATGTAGCGCCGCTGGCCTTCCGCATAGATCGTATCGAACGCAAGCGAAGACTTGCCGGAACCTGACAGTCCGGTCAGAACAACAAACTCATCTCTCGGAATGTCCACATCGATGCATTTTAAGTTGTGTTCGTTGGCGCCTCGTATTTTAATATATTTTCTCTGTTTTTTCGGCATTTTGTTTCCTCTCTTTTATCTATTCCTCAATATCCCGAAGCATATTTTTCAGTTTTACCATCTTGTCACGATACTCTGCCGCCGCCTCAAAATTGAGTTCTGCGGCAGCTTTCTTCATCTTCTTCTGGATGTCCCCGATCAGTTTTTCTAATTCCCTGCGGCTCATGGATTCCGGATCTTTATCAAATTCCATCTCCTCTGCTGCCACTTTTTTGGAGATTGCAATCAGATCACGCACCGATTTCTGGATGGTCTTCGGTGTGATTCCATGTTCCTCATTGTATGCCTGCTGAAGCTTGCGGCGGCGCTCCGTCTCATCAATGGCCACACGCATGGAATCCGTGATCTTATCCGCATACATGATTACATGTCCCTCACTGTTTCTTGCCGCACGTCCGATGGTCTGGATCAGTGAAGTCTCGGAACGAAGGAATCCTTCCTTATCCGCATCCAGAATCGCCACAAGCGTAATCTCCGGAATATCCAGTCCCTCCCGCAGCAGGTTGATACCGACAAGTACATCAAACACGTCCAGACGCAGGTCACGGATAATCTCTGCACGCTCTAAGGTATCAATATCCGAGTGCAGATATTTTACACGGATGCCAAGTTCGCCCATATACTGTGTCAGATCCTCCGCCATACGCTTGGTCAGTGTCGTGATCAGCACTTTATGGTGATTTTTCGTCTCTTTGTTAACTTCCCCGATCAGATCATCGATCTGCCCCTCAACCGGTCGCACGGAAATCTCTGGGTCCAGAAGTCCGGTCGGACGGATAATCTGCTCCACGCGCAGCAATTCATGCTCGTTCTCATAGACATTCGGCGTAGCTGATACAAACAGCATCTGATCAATCTTGCTCTCAAACTCTTCAAAATTAAGCGGGCGGTTATCGAGTGCGGACGGCAGACGGAATCCATAGTCCACCAGTGTCTGCTTCCGTGAGCGATCCCCCGCATACATTCCACGCACCTGTGGAATCGTAATGTGGGACTCATCCACAATAATCAGAAAGTCGTCCGGGAAATAATCCATCAGTGTCTCCGGCATTTCTCCCTCGGCACGTCCTGCCAGATGGCGGGAATAGTTTTCGATGCCGCTGCAAAATCCGGTTTCCTTCATCATTTCAATATCAAAATTCGTGCGCTCCGCGATACGCTGCGCTTCCAGCAGCTTATCTTCACCTTTAAAATACCTGACCCTCTCTTCCAGTTCTGCCTCGATACGGTCACACGCTGCGTTCATTTTTTCCTGTGGCACCACATAATGGGACGCCGGAAACACAGCCGCATGCTTTAATATACATTTGATCTCTCCGGTAAGCACATCCACCTCCGTAATCCGGTCGATCTCATCTCCGAAAAACTCCACACGAATCGCCGTGTCGGTATTATTCGCCGGAAAAATCTCCAGTACATCGCCATGCACCCGGAACGTACCACGCTTAAAATCCATCTCGTTGCGCGTGTACTGCATGTCAATGAGTCCCTTGATCACATCATCGCGGTCAATCTCCATTCCGGGACGCAGGGAAACCATCATGTTCATATAGTCATCCGGACTACCAATGCCATAGATACAGGATACGGATGCTACGATAATGACATCTTTTCGCTCCGCCAGCGCTGCCGTGGCAGAAAGGCGCAGCTTATCAATCTCATCATTTACCGCGGAATCCTTCGCTATATAAGTGTCCGACTGCGGCACATACGCTTCCGGCTGATAATAATCATAATATGAGACAAAATACTCGACGGCATTCTCCGGGAAAAATTCTTTCATTTCTCCGTACAGCTGCCCCGCCAGTGTCTTGTTGTGGGAAATAATCAGCGTTGGCTTATTCAGCGCCTGAATGACATTTGCCATCGTAAAGGTCTTTCCCGAACCGGTCACACCCAGCAGTGTTTCAAACTGGTTGCCTTCTTTGAATCCTTTGACTAATTTTTCAATTGCCTGCGGCTGGTCACCGGTTGGCTCATATGGGGCATGTAATTTGAACTCCATAATGCCCTCTCCCTTCTCAAATTTATCGTAAAATTAACTTTATTCCATGAAAAAAAGATAAAATCCATATCTTTATAGTCTGCACATATATGCTAATTTTACTACAAAGATCTGACTTTGTCTATCTTAATCAGAACATTTGTTCTCATCTTTCTTTTTGCCTGTAAAGTGTGTATGATAACAGCAAATACATGCCACAAAAGATAAGGAGATTTTGTATGAAAAGAAGAAAAGAATTTCATTTATTTCCTCTTGGAATATTGTTATTTACCCTGACATTAACCATAGTTTCAGGCCGGATTGCTATCCATGCGGCAGATCTGAATACAGAACTGCCCGCAAATGACTCCACGGAAATTTCTTCCGAAATTCCAACGGAAACACCGGTGGTTCCTTCCACGGAAAATCCCAAACCGGTATTGCAGGGACTTATCCATGATAAAAACGGACATTTCTATTTTTATCAGAATGGAAAAAAGCTGAAAAACCGTTGGAAAAAGGTTGGCAAGAACAAATACTATTTCGGGAAAAACGGACAGGCAGTTACCGGGAAAAAGAATATTTCCCATTACTTATGTTACTTTAATAAAAAAGGGGTTCTGACACGCAAAATTGATAAAAACAAAAAAATGGTTGCCCTCACTTACGACGACGGACCATCAGTTTATACCCCAACTATTTTAAAAACCCTGAAGAAAAATGATTCCGTTGCCACATTTTTTGTGGTGGGCAGCCGCGTATCGACTTACTCCAAAACCGTACAGAAGGCTTATGACAACGGGTGTCAGATTGGCAATCACACTTATGATCACAAAATTCTGACCCGGGTTGGGAAAAAGGAAGTTCAAAAACAGGTTTCCAAAACCAATCGTGCCGTCAAAAAAGTAATCGGTATAAATCCGGTTGTGATGCGCCCACCGGGAGGTGCCACCAGTTCCAACATCAAATCATGGGTGGGAATGCCTTCCATCATCTGGTCCATCGATACCTTAGACTGGAAAACGCGGGATTCCGCAAGTACCCAGAAAGCCGTATTGAACCATGTAAAGGATGGAGATATCGTACTGATGCACGATCTGTATAAAGCGACCGCCACTGCCTCCCAGACAATCATTCCGGAACTTACCAGACGCGGATATCAGCTCGTCACTGTCAGCGAACTTGCAGAGTGCCGGGGCGGCATGAAACAGAACAAATCTTATTCTAATTTTCCAAAGAAACAAAAATAGTGTCAGGCAGTGAACGATTTTACAAAAAAACGCGGAAACCATGATGGTTTCCACGTTTTTGTTATCTGCTTCGATTTTATACAACCTTACGTCCGCAGCACTGCTTATATTTCTTACCACTGCCGCATGGACACGGATCATTCGGATATACCTTGGCGTGTTCACGCTTCTTCGGTGCCTTTGCCGCACTCTCGTCCTTATTGGTTCCGGTTACTTTTGCGACCTGCTCACGCTCTACCTTCTGCTCTACCTGTACATGATAGAGAAGACGAATGGTATCCTCCTGAATACCCGCGATCATTTCATCGAACATATCAAATCCGGCCATCTTATACTCAACCAGCGGATCTCTCTGTCCGTATGCCTGTAATCCGATACCCTGACGGAGCTGATCCATATCGTCGATATGATCCATCCACTTGCGGTCGATCACCTTCAGCAATACGACACGCTCCAGCTCACGGAACTGCTCGATCTCCGGGAATTCGGTCTCTTTTGCTTCATATAAAAGCACTGCCTGTTCTTTCAGATGCTGCTTTAATTCTTTGACATCCTTGATATCTTCGATATTTTTCTCTGTAACAGGTTCAAGAGGAATCACCGGCAGAAGAATTTCATTTAATTCATTTAAATTCCACTCTTCGCGCGGAATCTCATTCGAAATACAGGTATCGACTGATTTCTCCACCTGTTCCTGAATCATCTTAAAGATCGCATCACGCATGCTGTCTCCATTTAATACGGACATACGCTCTTTGTAAATGATCTCTCTCTGATCGTTGTTTACCTGATCATACTCTAACAGATTCTTACGAATACCATAGTTGTTGTACTCGATCTTTTCCTGTGCCTTCTCGATGGCAGAAGTAAGCATCTTGTGCTGAATCTGCTCACCTTCCGGAACACCAAGTGCGTTAAATACTGACATCAGACGCTCGGAACCGAACAGCCTCATCAGATCATCTTCCAGAGAAATAAAGAACTGGGATTCACCCGGATCTCCCTGACGTCCGGCACGACCACGCAGCTGATTATCGATACGGCGGGATTCATGACGCTCGGTACCGATGATCTTTAAACCTCCGGCTTCACGTGCATCCTCGTCCAGCTTGATATCGGTACCACGTCCAGCCATGTTCGTAGCGATGGTAACCGCTCCGTGCTGTCCTGCCTGTGCAACGATCTCGGCCTCCTGCTCATGGAATTTTGCATTCAATACGGTATGCGGAATTCCCTCACGCTTTAACATTCCGCTGATCAGCTCGGAAGTCTCAATCGTGATGGTACCAACCAGAACCGGCTGTCCCTTCTCATGTGCTTCCTTGACTTCCTCAACAACTGCTTTGAATTTTTCTTTCTTCGTCTTATATACCGCATCCTGATGATCGATACGTGCAATCGGACGGTTGGTAGGAATCTCAATAACGTCCATGCCGTAAATATCACGGAACTCTTTTTCCTCCGTCAGAGCCGTACCGGTCATACCAGCTTTCTTCTCAAATTTATTGAAGAAGTTCTGGAATGTAATGGTTGCAAGTGTCTTGCTCTCTCTCTTAACCTTTACATGCTCCTTTGCCTCGATTGCCTGATGCAGACCATCGGAATAACGACGGCCCGGCATGATACGTCCGGTAAACTCGTCAACGATCATAACCTGATCCTCTTTTACCACGTAATCCTGATCGCGGAACATCAGATAATGTGCACGGAGCGCAAGGATCACATTATGCTGGATCTCCAGGTTCTCCGGATCTGCCAGGTTATCAATATGGAAAAATTTCTCAACCTTTTCCACACCCTGCTGTGTCAGATTCACCAGTTTGTCCTTTTCATTTACGATAAAGTCTCCGGTTTCTTCCTGCTCAATTCCCATGATGGCATCCATCTTGGAATACTCCGGTACATCCTCACCACGTGTCAGCTGCTGCGCTAAAATATCACATGCTTCATATAATTTGGTGGACTTTCCACTCTGACCGGAAATAATAAGAGGTGTACGCGCCTCATCGATCAATACGGAATCGACCTCATCGATGATCGCATAGTGCAGACCTCTTTGTACCAGCTGCTCCTTGTAGATCACCATGTTGTCACGCAGGTAATCAAATCCAAGTTCGTTATTTGTAATATATGTAATATCGCAATTGTAAGCGTCGCGGCGCTCATCGTTGCTCATATCATTCAATACAACGCCAACGGTCAGTCCGAGGAATTCATGTACTTTTCCCATCCACTCGGAATCTCGTTTTGCCAGATAATCATTGACGGTGACGATATATACCCCTTTGCCCTCCAGCGCATTCAGATAAGCCGGAAGTGTAGATACCAGTGTCTTACCTTCACCTGTCTTCATCTCTGCAATACGTCCCTGATGCAGGATAATACCGCCGATAATCTGTACTCTGTAATGCTCCATGCCAAGCACACGGCTTGCTGCCTCACGTACGGTCGCATACGCTTCCGGAAGCAGATCGTCAAGTGTCTCTCCTTTTTCCAGACGCTCCTTATATTCTTTTGTCTTTCCCCGTAATTCTTCATCCGAAAGTGCCTTCATCTCGTCACGATAAGATTCCACTTTATCTACGAGGGGCGTAATTCGTTTCAACTCCCTGTCACTGTGTGTACCAAAAATTTTAGTCAATGCACTCATAATATATTTTGCTCCTAACTCGCATAGAATATAGGTATTGTACCACTTTCTCCACATTTACACAACTCAAAGGCCATGAATGTTTTATAAACTTTTTATGAACGAACAGGATTCTGCTATTGAAAATTTGTAAACAGCTTGCTATGATAAGAGGACGATTATTGTATTCCAAACACAAGGAAGAAACAGAAAGGAAGGTAACAACCCATGTCTTATATTTACAAAACAAAAGGCACCTGTTCCACACAGATCGAAGTGGAGCTGGACGGAAATATTGTTAAAAATGTGAAATTCACCGGCGGCTGTCAGGGAAATCTGCAGGCCATCCCGCGTCTGGTCGAAGGGATGACCGTCGAAGAAGTGGAGCGTCGTATCTCCGGTATCCGCTGTGGTATGAAAAACACCTCCTGTGGTGATCAGCTTGCCCGGGCATTGCGCGAAGCCTATGATGCACAAAAAAATGCATAGTACCATTCCGGAATTATGTAAAAGCCTCCCCAGACAGATCTGTCTGGGGGCTTTTTTATCCCCGTACCACCGGCTGCAGCTGCTTTCCTTCCAAAGCTGCCGAAATCGTCTCCGGCAAAAGTTCCATTTTTGCCACCATCGAATTTGGCTTTTTTTCATAATTATCCTGTGCGAATGGCACAAAATAAATATGTTTCGTATTCATCAGCATCCCGATATTTTTAAAACTGGCTCCCAGTGCATCGTTGGTGGATATGGCAATTACCAGTGGTTTGCCATTGCGCATATGCGCTTTAGCAGCCATCAGAACCGGAGTATCGGTGATTGCATTCGCCAGCTTCGCCGCAGAATTTCCTGTACACGGTGCAATCACCATCACATCCAGATATCCCTTCGGTCCGATCGGTTCTGCCTCCTGAAGTGTGCGGATTCCAGGGTTCCCCGTTATGTCACAGACTTCTTCCATAAACTCTTTTGCCGTTCCAAACCGCGTATCGCAGTTCTGCGTCTGATAAGAAAAGATGGGAATCACATGTGCTCCCATCTCCGTCAGTCTCTGAATCTCTTTCCTGGTTTTTGCGAATGTACAGAAAGAACCGGTAATCCCATACCCTATATTGCAATTTGATAAATCCATGTCTTTGCCTCTTTCCCATCCTGCCTGATTTTACTGTGTTCAAGAATTGCATCTGCCAGCACTTTGGCACTGCTCTTTGTCGTATACAGCCCCGGAAGTCCCAATGCCGCCACAACTTTGATTCCATATGCCTCCGCTGCCATCAGATCCGTACCGCCGGGTCTTGATGCAATATCAATGATCACGGCATCCGAATGCATTTCACGGATCATCGGCTCGCGGATCACAAGTGCCGGAACCGTGTTTACAACCGTGCGTGCCCCATAGGCTTCCTCCGGACCGTACGAAAAGTCCACTGCCTCATGTCCTTCTGTCCGTGCCAGCCGGCGTGCCTCTACGCTCCTTGCCAGCACTGTCACTTTTGCTCCCATCGCAGACAAAACCCTGGCGATCTCCCTGCCGCATCTTCCATACCCACTGACAATAATTTTCTGCCCCCGGATAGAATAATCACTGTATTTTAAAATTTCAGCAACCGTTGCTTCTGCTGTAATACATGCGTTGCGATGCACAACCACCGCATCTGTCATCATATCATAATATTCTGTTCCCGCATCCTCACAGCGCTGTCTCCACTCCGGTCCAAAAACCCCTCCAAACAATATCCAGTCCCGTTCTTTTTTCCCTGTCAGTTCCTCCTTTAATATAAGATTTACATCATGGTTTCTCTCAATCTTCGTAACAGGAACCGGCAGCACCAGATATTTGCTGTTGTCCAGCACTTCCAGTGCCTCTTCCTTTTCCACTCCCCGTCTCCAGTCCAGTCGGTGTATCTTTCCCGGAAGACATGCGGCAAGATTGCTTTGTCGCTGATCCGTAACAAAAATCACGATATTTCCGGTCATATAAAAACGCTCCCTTCCATATAACATATGAAAGAGAGCGTCATAAGGTGCAAGATCGTTCTTACTAAAGTCTGGTCTCTACAAAGATATCGTAGATTGCCTTGATGGCAGCCTCGAAATCGTCATTGCTGACACCAATAATAATATTTAACTCGGAAGATCCCTGGTCAATCATCTTGACATTGATGTTCGCATGGGCCAGTGCAGAAAAGATTCTGCCTGCAGTACCGCGGGTAGATTTCATTCCACGTCCTACAACCGCGATCAGACCCAGATCCGCTTCCAGATCAATCACATCCGGATGGGTCAGACGGCGGATGGAGCTGATCACCTGCTGCTCCTTGCCTTCAAACTCTTCCTGATGCACAAATACGGTCATGGTGTCAATACCGGATGGCATATGTTCGATCGAAATTCCGTTTTCCTCAAATGCCTGTAATGCTTTACGACAGAAGCCAACTTCGGAATTCATCATATCTTTGTCAATGCTTACTGCGACAAATCCCTTTTTCCCCGCGATACCAGTAATCGTGTATTCCGGTTTCTGGCAGGTACTCTCTACGATCAGGGTTCCCTCTGCCTCCGGATCATTGGTATTACGGATATTGATCGGAATGCCGGCCTTTCGTACCGGGAATACCGCATCCTCATGAAGTACGGAAGCTCCCATATAAGAAAGCTCTCTTAATTCGCGGTATGTGATCACATGGATCGGCTGCGGATTGTCAATGATACGCGGATCTGCTACGAGACATCCGGATACATCTGTCCAGTTCTCATATAAACTTGCATGACATGCTTTTGCAACAATGGACCCGGTAATATCCGAACCGCCGCGGGAGAATGTTTTCACCTTTCCATCCGCACCAATTCCGTAAAATCCAGGAATTACAGCTTTCTCACACTCTGCAAGTTTCTTTGACAGTACCTTATCCGTCTTGTCTGCATCCAGATTTCCTTCTTCATCAAAAAAGATTACGGTTGCAGAATCGATAAACTCATATCCAAGATAATCTGCCATAAGAATACCATTCAGATACTCTCCGCGGGAAGCCGCATAATCCACACCGGCTTTTTCCTTAAAGTTTTTGGAAATTGTCTTAAACTCCTCATCCAGTGTCACTTTCAGTCCGAGTCCGTTGATAATGGAATCATAACGCTCTTTGATCTTCATGAGAGGAACACGGAACTCCTCGCCTGCCTCTGCTTTCGCGTAGCATGCATATAACATATCCGTAACCTTGGTATCTCTGGAATTACGCTTTCCAGGAGCACTCGGCACTACATATTTTCTGGATTCATCCGCACGGATAATATCGCCAACCTTGGCAAACTGCTCGGCACTCGCCAGCGAGCTGCCACCAAATTTTACAACCTTAACCATTTTTAACTTTTCTCCTTCAAGAATAATAACTTCTGCTATTATACTTCTACCGTCTGGCTTTCGTCAATTATTTTCTTCCAGATAGATCACATCCGTTGCGATCGTATTACTCGATCCGTCCACCTGCAGAATCCCGTATGATGGCGGTATTCCGTAAGGCGGCTGTCCGATACTTCCCGGATTCATGTAGGTAATACGGTTGTGTTTGTCATAAAAAACCCGGTGGGTATGTCCGAACAGCGCGGCATCGACCTTCCGCTCCTCTGCCGCATATTCCAGATTCAGATATCCGGCTTTTACATTAAATGTATGTCCATGACAGATCAGTATTTTTTTCCCTTCGATCAGAAGAATCCGTTCCTGAACTTCCTGACGGCAATCACAGTTTCCCGGCACCTGTTCCATCACAGTCATAGGAAATTTCCGGTGCAGCTGTTCTGCATCTGCCCAGCAGTCTCCCAGATGAATGATCATATCCGGATGTAATCGGCCGACTGCCGTAACCATATTATTTACATTTCCGTGCGAATCACTGAGCACCAGAATTCTCTTCATATAAAACATACTCCTTTTCGTTTAAAAAGCAAAAAGACCTTTGCTCCGGCATCCTCGCCAAGGCAAAAGTCTTTTCTCCTTCTCATTTCAGCGATGACTATCCCAGTCGTTTCCACTGCTTACTACATTTGTAGTAGGAATAAAACATGCAGTGTTCCGCCTGCTCACAGCGCTTTGGTGCAGTCTCAATGCTGCACTGGCAGTTTACAATTGCATCTGCCTTCCCCTTACAATTTCCCTTTAACATGACATCGTCTAAAACTTCATCTGACATACTTCTTTTTGCTCCTTATTACTACCAAGTTTTGTTCACGACGATCTTCATTATACAATATATGGTAGGTAAAGACCATAGGTCAAATCTCACAAATAGACCTGCCTGTTTTGTAAAAATTTTCACTTGACGAAACAGGAAAAATGCGCTAGAGCTCCAGCTCATTTATTAAGTTCAAATTATACTTTTCCGCCAATTCCATACATTTTCTGTAAGAATCCACATCCTGAATATGTCTCACACAATGGGCATCCAATCCGAGAATCGCTTTATTTCCGACTTCCCCGGCAATCTTCCAGAAACGCTCTGCCGGATAATGCCTTGCCCCTTCTCCCATGCCGAGCATGTTGATCTCCAACGGAATGTCCAGTTCCTTCATTTCTTTGCACAACCGGGTCATCTCCCAGTCGTATACCGAATCCATTCCCTGATAATTCATCAGATCCGGATGGGCAAGATATGCATAACTTCCGGTCTTCATCCCTTCGATTACGAGATCCACATATCTGCGGATACGGCTTTCATCCTCCGTCTCTGTACCGGTATATGGTCCCATTTGTTCGGAACCGAGAAAATGCTGTCCCATAATCATATAATCACATCCAAGATTCCGAAACAGCCGCATCTGCTCCTCATAAAACTCCGGAACGTATTCCGCTTCAAATCCAACATATATTTTTATCTGATCCTGATACTCTGCTTCCAGTTTCCGGATCGTCTCTACATATTCCGGTGCCTGCTGCATCGTCATGCGAATTCCGGATACATATCCATCCGTATACGGACACGGAACATGATCCGAAAATCCAAAGATTTCTATTCCCATGGCAATTGCCGCTTCAATATATTCTCTCTCCGTATCACAGGCATGCTGGCACCGCCATGTATGTGCATGATAATTTGCTTTTAAAAAATCCATTCTGTTGTCCTTCATCCGTTTATTCGCCTATCATTTTAACATGGAATACGTTTTATGACAACAAAAGACCGTGTGCATCCTCTCATGCCCACACGGTCTTTTATTATTTCAAATACCCAAATAAATTACTCCCTATTGTTTAAATGAACAATATTTCTATTTTTTTTTTCGACAAAGAACATATATAAGCGCAACGAAAGCAAAAAGAGCAGTTGCCATTATATGTCTGCTATTTGATTGTGGAATTTTTATGAACATACAAAAAAGTGTTACAATCAGTGTTGGGATTTCTATGATTGATAAAATAATAATAGATGGTAAAAAATCTTTTTCTCCTCCCTTTTTCATATCAATTCCTAACACAGCTACAATACAAAGAGGAATTATTTCTGACATTAATTCAAAACCATAATTCATATGCAATCTCCTTATTTTTCTTAATGTCCCCACCGCCTAGACCAAGAAACATTTTTTTTCAAAAGAACTTTTTCAGAAGAATCAGAATAAAAATCGCCTCTGTATCTATAATATATTTTTCCACTTGAATGACTAACACATCTTTCACCGTCAAAATAAATGCTATCCGGTATGTTTGAAATTTCTTTTTTATCCTTATCTTCTTCTACACTGATAGTATCTAACACAAAATTATTTTTTTCACATCATTTTAGTCTGCGCAATCTTTTGTAAGTTGCAACTAACATCAGTTTACTACTATTATCAAATATGTCAATGAATTCTTCAAATTTCATCAAATATTAATTAAATATTAAATAAAGTTTTATATTATTTTCTATTACAAATTCGCATCATATATTGTATTACTTTAATCATGGAACATCTGCTGTTCCATGATAACGTTCTCCTGATTTTTCGTACTTTCCGATCCACTGTGCTCTGTTTTCATAAAAAACAGTGCTCCTGCAAGGAAAAGAAATACGATAGCGGATACCCCGATGTTTATACTCCCAAAAGCCTGGGAAGCCAGTCCGACCACCGTCGTTCCCATAAAGGATGCTCCTTTTCCACAGATATCCATCAGACCAAAATACTCTCCGGAACGCTCCGGCGGAACAATTTTTGCAAAATAAGACCGGGACAGTGCCTGAATGCCCCCCTGAAACATTCCCACAAAGATTGCCAGCACCCAGAACTGCCACTGTGCCTTCATAAACACAGCAAAAACGGTAATCCCCGTATACGCAGCAATACAGGTTAAAACCAGCTTTCCGGTATCGTATTTTTCCGCAAGCCTGCCAAACAGAATGGAAAACGGAAATGCAACAAACTGTGTCACAAGCAATGCAAGAAGCAGTCCTGTGGAATCCAGCCCCAGGGCAGAACCATACGCCGTTGCCATATCTATAATCGTATAGACTCCATCAATGAAAAAGAAGAATGCTATGAGAAACAGAAAGATTTTCTTTTGTTTCCGTACACTGCGCAGCGTTTCTATGATACGTCCAACGCTTTCCCTCATGGCATGCGGTTTCCGCTCTACATAATGAACCTGGCGATACTGCTTCATTAAAGGAAGCGACATCACAAGCCACCACACCGCAACCACGGCAAACGCAATCATCATTCCTGTTTCAAAAGAAAGTCCCATTTTCTGATACCCAAATACAAAAACAAAACTTACGATGAAAGGAATACAGCTTCCTGCATTTGTGGGTGGTGCATGTATAAAATGCAGGTAAAATTTATATAATTTGACCTTTTCCCAAACGTAGCATATAATAGGAAAAACCAATGGACATGTATGATTCTTGGGGGGATATCCATGATTACAATGTTAGCGAAAATCTTTATCAAAAACCGTCCGGCAAAAGAACAACGGCAGGCATATGGCACCCTGTGCAGTATCGTTGGAATCTGCTTAAATGTCTGCCTGTTTGCCGGAAAATATTTTGCCGGAATGTTAAGCGGTTCCGTTGCCATCACAGCGGATGCGTTCAACAACCTGTCCGATGCCGGTTCCTCTTTTATTACACTTGCCGGATTTCTTTATGCCGGGAAAACTCCGGATTCGGAGCACCCGTTCGGACATGGGAGGTTTGAATATGTGTCGGGATTTGTCGTAGCGATTGCTATCCTGATGATGGGATTTGAGCTTTTAAAAACTTCCTTTTCCAAAATTCTGCATCCGGAAGCCGTAGACACAAGTCTGCTTGCCATGGGAATTCTGGTATGCTCCATTCTGGTAAAAATCTACATGTACTGTTACAACCATTATATTGGGAAAAAACTCGATTCGGATGCCATGCAGGCGACCGCCATGGATTCGCTTTCCGACACCATTGCCACCTCTGTGGTTCTGGCAGCCATGATTATTATGCGCCTGACATCCATCAATGTCGATGGATTTGGCGGTCTGCTGGTAGCCATTTTCATCCTCTATGCCGGAATAAAAGCGGTCAAAGACACCATGGACCCGCTTCTCGGAAAAGCTCCGGATCAGACATTTGTCCGGGAAATCCGTGCCATTGTCATGTCCCATCCCAAAGTACACGGTATCCATGATCTGATCGTACATGACTACGGTCCCGGCCGCCGCATGATCACCCTGCATCTGGAAGTTCCGGGGGACGAAGATGTCTTTCAGCTCCATGACATGATTGATCACATTGAACGGGAGCTGGATCAGAAACTCGGATGTGAAGCCGTCATCCACATGGATCCGATTGAAACCAATAATGCCGCAATTGCCCAGATGAAGCAGCAGGTAGAACAAAAGGTTCTTGAAATTGACCGCCGTATTACCATCCACGATTTCCGCCTGATCAACTGCGATACCCACACCGGCATTGCCTTTGACGCGGTCATCCCCTATGGTATGCGGATCCGTCCGGAAGACCTGAAGAAAAAAATTGAAAACAAGCTTCAGGAAATCGAAGGAAACTACCAGTTTATGATTCATGTGGATCAGAGTTATGTACCTGTATAAAAATAACGGTTCGCAGATTTCCGCGAACCGTTATGACTGACAGCTTTATTTATTGCATGCCCTAATCCTCTGCAAAAAATGCCTGCATAGTTACATTTTCCTTTGCTACCTCCACAAGGTTTACACAACTGTTTCCAATCCGGTCAATATTATGGAGCACATCATTAAACGGAATGGTAAGTTTGGAATCGCACTTTCCCTTTCCCACTCTGGCAATATGGTTTTTGCGCATTTTTTCACCCAGCTGCATGATGTCTTCTTTTTGCCGCATCAGTTCTTTGATATCCATATTCACATCCCCGGAAATCGCCTGAATGCAGCTTCCGAAAATCATCTGGATCTGTTCCATTGCCTTTTTCAGTTCTTTCAAAGCATCTTTGGAATACTTATGTTTTCCTTTGTTCTGTTTTGCCACGGTTTCCATGATTTCCCTCGTCAGCTGCCCGATCCGGTCAATATCACAGAGAATGTACTGCATACCGGCACTTTGTGATGCCTGTTCCTCGGTCAGCACACCTCCGGAATACAGTGATGCAAAATAATCATTGACCGAAGCATACAGCTTCTGCAGTATTTTCGCCTTTTCTTCTACAAGTTCTGCATTTTCTTTATCAATCTTTCCGTTTCTGTACTGCAGTTTTCCGATCATTTCATCTACAAGTTTTGCACAGTACATTACTTCTTTTGCCACCAGCTGCAATGCTGCTGCCGGCTGTGCAATCAGCTTGTTGTCCAGATATTTCGGATTTTCATCTACTTCGACTTCCGTTTCCTTTCCCTTTCCATCCGGTACAAGTTTCATCACAATCTTTACCATCAGAGGAATGAGCGGAATCCAGATCAGCGTCATGACAAGGTTAAATCCGGTATGGGCATTTGCAATCTGCCGTGAAATCACATCAATTTCGTTTCCCTTCGGCGAAATGAACTGAATCAGGGCTGCATACGGTTTTACAAGAAACAGGAATAAAATTGCTCCCGAAATATTAAATACACAATGGGCAAACGCCGTCCTTCTGGCATCTTTTGGCTGTCCGATAGATGCCAGCACTGCGGTAATCGTTGTACCGATATTGTCTCCCAACAGAATCGGGATGGCACCTGCCAGTCCGATGATACTGGTCACACCGTCCGGTCCTGCCTGGGCTGCAAAATTCTGTAATACGGCAATCGTTGCACTGCTGCTCTGTACAACAAGTGTCATAACAGCACCCACGCATACCCCAAGAATCGGAATATGGGATACTTTTCCAATCATGTTGACAAAGAATGCACTGGATGCCAATGGTTTCATGACATCGCCCATCGTCTCAATTCCAAGGAATAACAAACCAAATGCGAAAATTGTCTGTCCGATATTTTTCACCTTTTCCTTTTTTGATACAAAAGAAATAAGAAATCCCGCAAAAATGAACAGATAAATATAATCCGTTATTTTAAATGCAATAATCTGTGCCGTCATGGTCGTACCGATATTGGCACCGAGAATAATGGAGATCGCCTGTGGCAGCGACATCAGTCCTGCGCTGACAAAGCCGATTGTCATAACCGTTGTTGCGCTGCTGCTCTGTAACACTGCGGTCGTCAAAGCTCCCGCAAGCACACCAAGAATCGGATTTTTTGTAAGCAGGGCAAGGATTTTCTTCATCTTTTCCCCTGCTGCTTTCTGCAGGCACTCGCTCATCATATTCATGCCGTAAATAAAGATTGCCAGACCTCCGACCAGTCCGAAAATAATTTTCATCGTCTCGTTCACTTATGGTTCCTCCCCATTTCTTTTCATAAACTTTACACTCCGTATACTTTTTTCTGAGATTGTAATAAGTTTATCATCGGAGTGTAAAATCAAACCATCCCAGAATGTAAACTCTGTGTAAAATTTCCGTAATGTTGTAAAATTGCTGTAAATTTGCGTAAAGTCTGTAAAATCCATGTAAATCAGCATTTTCAGGCTCTATGACTTTAAACCCATTGTAAAAATATTTCCACAATGCTAGAATAAAATAGTTACAAAGGAAAATGTTTTGGAAAGGGAAAACACTATGCTATCATGTCCAAACTGCGGAGGAAATCTCAAATTTGACATTCCTTCCCAGCAACTCTCATGCGAGCATTGTCACACACTGTTTGATCCTTATGATTTTGACGGGAAAACAAGTGATGCCGAAGAATCAAAGACATTCGACGGAGATTACGAGGTCACGATCTTTACCTGTCCGCAGTGTGGCGGTGAAATTTTAAGTACCGACAATGCAGCTGCCGGTTTCTGCAGTTTCTGCGGAGCCTCCACGATTCTTTACAGCAGAATCAGTCACGAAAAACGGCCCAATTATATTATTCCGTTCCAGAAGACAAAGGAACAATGTAAGGAAGCGTACGCACGCCGTATGAAACATTCCATTTTTGCGCCAAAAGAACTCCGCGATCCTTCTTATATCGATAGTTTCCGCGGAATTTACATGCCTTACTGGGCGTTTTATATCTCCCAGAAAGGTTCTCTCTCGCTCGATGGAAAAAAGACTTCCCGCCGCGGTGATTATATTATTACCGATCACTACGCACTTACCGGGGATCTGGATGCCTACTACAAAGGTCTTTCCTATGATGCCTCATCCTCTTTTGATGACAATATCAGTGAAGAACTGGCTCCTTATAATTTAAAAGGCATGAAAGCCTTTACCCCCGCCTATTTAAGCGGATTTTACGCGGACACTTCCGATGTGGATGCAAAAGTATATCAGGGCGATGCCGAATACACTGCATCTGCGGAAACAACCGAGCGTATTGCTTCTGACGGGACATTTGCCGGTTTTACCATGGATACCATCCGTCCTGAACAGCTCCATACAAAAACGGAAACCATCGACAGTACCATGTTTCCGGTATGGTTTCTATCCTACCGCAAAAAAGACCGTGTCGCTTATGCAACGGTCAACGGACAGACCGGACTGGTCGTTGCGGATATTCCGATTGATCCGAAGCGTTATCTACTCGGTTCGCTACTCTTAGCAATTCCGATCTTTGCGCTTCTGGCATGGTCGGCGATCCTGCAGCCTTCATCCCTGGTAATGACCACTCTGCTTTTGTCATTGCTCGCCGCCTGTGTCTATTTCTACGAATGCGTTTCTATCCACCAGAAAGATACCGGGGCAAATGACCGGGGCAAAATGTTCATCCAATCGAAGAAAGCTTCTGCTGCAGACAAACCGAAAACCCCTGAAGCCCAGCCAAAGCCAGCCGCAAAAACGAATCCGCTTGGCTGGATTCTTCCGCTTTGTGCTGCGGTACTTTCGTTTGGGGTATGGTTCCTGCATCCGGTATCGGATCTCTACTATTACGGAGCCGCAATTCTTTCCATGGCTGCCATCCTCGTGTCGTTCATCAGTATTATCCATGCGTATAATCTGTTGTCCACCCGCCGGCTGCCACAATTTGACAAACAGGGAGGTGATGACCGTGCGTAAAATAAAACGTATCCTTACGGCATTTGTATTTTGTCTGATACTCTCCGCCAGCACCATACCGGTTTGTGCATCCGCAGTTTCCGCTTCCAATGAGGAAACCGGCTACGTTTATGTGCTGGATGATTCTGCCGATTTTCTGACAGACTCCCAGGAAAACAGTCTGCAAAAGCAGCTGTATGATCTGACCGCATACTGTAATGTGGCTTTTGTAACCACAACCGGACACAGTAAATCTTCCACCGAAGATTTTGCTGCAGATTATTTCGATGATGTCTTTGGTCCGCATGCCAACGGTACGATCTTCGTCATTGACCGCTGCCTGAATGAGATTTATCTCTACAGCGATGGACAGGCGCACAAAATCATCACCAATTCCCGCGCACGTTCAATTACCGATAACACATATACCTACGCGCGCGATAAGGATTATTATACCTGTGCATACAAGGTCTTTACCCAGATCGAAACGCTGATGCAGGGCAAACGAATTGCAGAACCGATGCGCTACCTCTGCAGTGCGCTGCTGGCCATTGTTGCTGCACTGTTTCTCAATCTCTTTTTCGCGCTGTGGAGTTCACGTTCCCACAAGGCAGACCGCAGACAGGTGATGACCGGATTGTATGCACAGATGCAGATCAATAACCCACGCACACAATTCATCCGCCAGTCGCGTACTTACAGTCCGGTATCTTCCGGCAGCAGCGGTGGTGGCCATTCCGGCGGCGGCGGTGGTGACGGCGGTCACTCCGGTGGTGGCGGCGGTCACAGTATATAATCCTGTAGAAAATGCGCATTTGTGGTAAAACGGTGCTTTAAAAAATGCGCATTTGCAGGAGTTTCTTATATTTTTTTAAGCAAAACTATTAATAAGGGCAGTTTTTAAACTGCCCTTATTTGAATCATATGTCATTTTTAATATACCTTCCACTTGTCAGATAAACGCTTCATTATTTTTTTGTAAGAAAACTATCAAGTTCCCCATATACTGTATTATCTGAAGATATTAAAATTTTTCCATTATCTGTATATAAGTAGTTCAAATATTCATATGACAAGTCTATCTTGTTAAGCTTATTATGGCGACTGTCAATATTCCAGATTTCTCCTGTATCCCTGGAATATACCAAAGCATAATCTGCTTTTTTATCTCTGCCAGGTATCGCAATATCCAAATCTATCTTATTTATTATTTTTGCAACGGTCCTCCCCGATGCTACACGAAAAAGTACTCCACTCCCACTAAATGTTCTTATAAAACCATATTTTCCTGACATCTCAAACTTTGAAATTCTTTCATTTTTTAGCAAATTGATAATTTTTTTATCCAGCTTCAAACTATCAATATAGTTTCCAGCACAATTATACTTTTCTATTATCCATGAGTCCTTCCCTGAACTGTTTCTCAATCGAACTAAAGCATATATTTTTGACTGATATACTGCGAAATTATATAACACTTCACCATTTTCTTTTTTTCTGTTATAATCCTTCGATATCAGAATATCAAATTTTTTATTTTTCCACCAGAAACATCATATGAATCCAAATAAGTTATACTTTTCTTTTTATTTTTTTTACCTTTTAATGATATAATTTTATCCTTACATGCTTTCACATAAATTAATGTTTGATCTGTAGAATCACTTACCCCCAAATGCTTCTTTTATCGTATAAATAAAAATAAGCGAAAGTAGTGCAACCGTATCAGGTGGACTTCTTTTAGAGCAGCTTCCGCAGCCCCTTCGGGTAGTGATTCTTCATCACAGAACCCGCAAGTTTGCCCCAGCCGAGGCTGTATCCATCTACCGTGATCAGATACCAGCCCTTCTCCCCTTCTGCCGGAAACGTCTGCCCGGCCAGATACGCGCGTGCTTCATCCACAGACAGATTCCAGCTGTGGCATGCTTCCTGCGGAGAAATTGCAAGTGCCAGTGCGTGTGCCGGTTCCAGCCGGTTCTTTTTAACTGTGCCAAGATGCAGACCCGGACGCAGCACATGCAGCCGTCTGGTTGCCGGCATATGTTCCGGCATCAGATACAGCTGCTCTCCAAAAAGAAACAGCCTCCCGGCATCATCTGCCGGTATCTTTCCAAGAAACTCCTGTAATCCTGCAAGATACGCTTTTGCTTCTCCCTTTGCCAGCGGTTTTTCTTCTCCATTCGCACAATATCCCCGGTAATTTTCCGAAACGGTTCCCTCGTTTTCCAGAACCGCAACGAAATGTCCCTCTCCGTGCAGATGATGCGGAAATAACCGGATCGTATCTCCTATCTCCGCTGCCGGATGTTTTGTCCATGCCGCTACACCGTCTGCCATTCCCGGATATTTTTTCACCGGCACAATATGAAACTGCGGATGCTGTTCCAGAAAACGGCTGATCGTTCCCTCGTTTTCCTCCGGTGCAAAGGTACAGGTAGAGTAAACCATACGTCCTCCCGGCCGGAGCATGGAGGCCGCACATGCAAGAATTTCCTGCTGCCGCGCCGCACAGATCTGAACATTTTCAGGACTCCACTCCTCACACGCCTGTTCATTTTTACGAAACATTCCTTCCCCGGAACACGGAGCATCTACCATGATCCGGTCAAAATATTCCGTAAACATTCCCGCAAGTGTCTGCGGACTCTCGTTTGTCACCATCACATTTTTTACACCCATCCGTTCCATATTCTCGGAAAGAATCTTTGCCCGCGCCGGATGAATCTCATTGCTGACAAGGAGCCCTTTCCCCTGCATCGCTGCCGCAATCTGTGTACTTTTGCCCCCCGGTGCCGCACATAAATCCAGAACTTTTTCGCCCGGCTGCGCATCCAGATATGCAGCCGGTGCCATGGCACTCGGCTCCTGAATATAGTACACGCCCGCCTCGTGATACGGATGTTTTCCCGGCTGATCTTCCTTTTCGTAATAAAACCCGTTCGCTTCCCACGGCACCGGCTGCAGATGAAAGGAAGTTTCCTCTATAAGCCGGTCTGTGTCGGTTTTTGACGGATTGATCCGCAGTGCCTGATAACGCGTATCTTCGTAACTGTTTAGAAATGCCGGGTATTCTTCCTCCAGCATTTGTTTCATTCGATCTAAAAAAAGTTGTGGAAGCATATCATTTCTCCTAAATTTCTCCTAAAGTTTTCCAAAAAAACTTGGAAAAATATCCAACAAATAGTAAAATATAAATATGATAAAACGAAAGTACATGAGAACAAGACAATTAAAACCGGGCATGAAGCTCGATCATCCGGTCGTTGACCGTCTGGGACGTAATCTCGTTGCCAGAGGTGCCGAACTGGATGATTATATGATTGATTCCCTGTTGAAACTGGGTATTATGTCTGTTTACATCCAAGAGGGGGAAGAAGAGGAAAACCCAGAACAGGTTCCTACTTCTCCAAAAGCAGAAAAAAATATCGAACGGCTCCGTACCGAAGACCGCGCAAAAGTTACCCTTTCTGCCAGTATCCGTGAACGTGTCTCTACCGGTATCCAGTTTATCTACAACAATACAACCTCCGAGGAAATGGTTGCCACCACAGAGAGCATTGCCGATGACCTGATGCGTTCCATTAAAAGCAATGATGCCATCGCAATTGATATCTCCACACTCAAAACCAGTGACGAATACACCTTCAAACACAGCGTGGATGTAGCAACCATTTCCATGATCGTTGCCAAGCAGCAGGGACTCTCTCCCGAAGAAGTACGGGAAATCGGTGTCTGTGGTTTGCTGCACGACATTGGAAAAACCAAAATTCCAAATGCTATCTTAAACAAACCGGGCAAACTCACTGATGACGAATTTGCCATTATGCGGCAGCACTCGACATACAGTTACAACATGATCAAGGATCGTGCGGAATTTTCTCCGGCTGTCTGCCTTGGTGTTTTGCAACACCATGAAAAGATCAATGGAAGCGGATACCCGATGGGTGTGTCTGCGGAGAAAATCTGCCCCTATGCCAAGATTCTGTCCGTAGCGGATATCTATGATGCCCTGGTTACCGAACGCCCCTATAAAAAAGCCTATTCCCAGAGAGATGCCGTGGAAATGATTATGTCCATGACCATGGAACTCGACATAACTGCCATGAAAAGCTTCCTTGAAAGCATGATTCTATATCCGGTAGACAGCATCGTGGAACTGAGTAACGGCGAACAGGCGCGTGTGGTCAAAAATATTCCGCACTATATTCTCCGTCCTGTGGTTGTCGGGCTTACCAGCGGTAATGTTTACAACCTTGGAGAAGATATCAATTGTGCCAATATCATCATTCTTTAAACAACAGGGAACAGCTTTCGCTGTTCCTTTTTTATTGTGTTACCTCTTCACTTTCAAAAGGCTGTGCCGTCTCCGGCAGAAACGCATCGTAAATATCCACATGATCATAGATACAGCGCCAGCTGCTGGTGGACCCTGCAGTCACACAGATATACTCTTTTCCATCCGGTGTCTGTGCCATACTTGCCGCACAGCTTCCGGACTGATTCACAAAGCCAGTCTTTGCCCCGATAATTTCACTGTGTGTATCCTTATCTTCAATTCTCCGCAAAAACCAGTTGGATATTGTAATCCCATCCGGATGTGGTTTGGATTTTGATGTCGTATAGGTTCGCGTTCCAAGAACTTCCCTGCACAGATCATTGTCCATTGCGGCTTTTAAAATCATTGCCATATCATACGGCGTACTGTAATGGTCATCATTGTATATGCCGACACAGTTGGTAAAATGTGTGGTCTCCGACAATCCCATTTTTTCCAGTTCCTGATTCATCATATCCACAAATGCTTCCTGTGAACCGGCCACATAAGTTGCCAGAGAAACCGCAGAATCTGCCCCTGATGGCAAAATGGTTCCATAAAACAGATCCCTTACCGTTACCTGCTCATCCACTTCGTATCCGGTATTGCTGCAGTCATTACTATAACTGAAATCTGTGGCATCAATACTGATGGTAACCAGCTCGTCCAGCTGCTCTGGCTTAATATTTTCCGCTGCTACCAGCACGGTAAAGATTTTGGTCATAGATGCTGGAATCATACGTTTTAATGCATCTTTTCCAGCCAGAATCGTTCCGGCATCCACATCAATGAGAATTCCCTGCTTGCTAACAACGGACTTCGGAAGCGATTTTGTCTCTGCGGTCTCCGTAGCGGAATAATCAAATACTTCCTCTGTTTCCGTCGGTATTTCCGATGCCTGCTCCTGCTGCGTCGGCTCAATCATCTTTGGATCTTTTTTGTTCTTTCCCTTTTTCCCCAGCACAACTGCCAATACCAGAACAACTGCTAAAATTATAACTGCTACAACGGCTATGTACCATCTGTTTTTTCGTTTCTGCATTTTCTTATCTCCTGTCCTGCCTGAATTGCTCTTTTGTATCATAGCACTTTTCGGCTATAAATTGCAATCCATCAGATACAAACGAGACGCAAAATCCGGAAAATACCGTACGTTCTCATTATACCCGGTGCCTCCGAATGCCGGGTGCAAATGTACACCTCCATACATCAGGGCATCCCCGTATGCACAGAAATCCTCCGTTTCCCCATCCATCTTTACAAATTTTGCCAGCAGATGATGTGTCACAGAATCCGGGCGGATATGTACCGGAGCAACCGTGTTGACCAGATCCCCAAACTCCAGAATACTGTACGTTAACGCGCGGTTGGTAAAATGGTACCGTTTCTCTTTTGCAAGTCCTTTGGGATAATACGCATGAAACTGTGTATTCGGTTCCGCAAGTTTCTGCATCAGCATGCCGACTGCCTGTGTCTGATCTTCTGAAACACAGGTCCATTCTGTGAGATTTCCGTCAGCAAATGTCCGCCCACGATAAAATGTGCCCTGCTGCAATACACTACGCCACTTCCTGTACAGTGCAATCTGAGCCCTGATCTCCTCAAGTTCCTCTCTGGTACAGTCACAGAAATTACATTCATACCCCAGCACTGCGAATGCGGCAACTGCAAAGCGGGTCGTAAGCGGTGTCCGGCGCAGCGTCTGATGGTTCGGACACGCAGATACATGTGCACTCACCGTCGAGAGCGGATACCCGTAACTGTAATTTGTCTGTATGTCCGCCCTGCAACAGGCATCTGTGTCATCGCTTCCCCAGATCTGTGGAAAATAGCACAAAATGCCGGGATCAAAACGGTTTCCGCCTGCTGCACACCCTTCAAATAAAATTTCCGGAAAACGACGGGTCAGTTCCTCCATGCACCGGTACAGTCCCAGCACATAACGATGTGCCACCTCTCCCTGCTGTGCAGCCGGCAGACTCTGTGAATAATAATCGGAAAACGTCCGGTTCATATCCCACTTCACATAAGAAACCGGTGCCGAAGAAAAGACCTTTGTCATACTGGCAATGATATACTCCTGCACTTCTCTCCTGCCAAGATCCAGAATTCTCTGGTTTCGTCCTTCTGCATGTGGTTTTCCGGGAATTTCAATGGTCCAGTCCGGATGCTTCCGGTAAAGGTCACTGTCCACACTGACCATCTCCGGCTCTACCCAGATTCCAAAAGAAAGCCCCAGATCTGTAATTTTTCTGGCAAGGCGCGATAAGCCGCCGGGCAGTTTTTTTGTATTCGGCACCCAGTCTCCCAACGAAGAAGTGTCATCGTTTCGTCTGCCAAACCAGCCGTCATCCACCACAAACAATTCGATTCCGGCATCTTTTCCCGCCTTTGCCAGCTTTAAGAGCCTGCTCTCACTGATATCAAAATAGCAGGCCTCCCAGCTGTTTAAAAGTACCGGGCGCGGCCTGTTTTTCCAATATCCGCGCACGATATGCTCCCGGATAAACGCATGCATCCGCCGGCTCATGCCTCCCCATCCATCCGGTGCATAGGTCATAAAGGCCTCCGGTGCCTGAAACTGTGCTCCCGGCTCCAGTTTCCACGAAAATTCCCGTGGATTGATCCCCGTAAGAAGCCGGAGTTTTCCAAAACTGCTGACCTCCGCAGTCTCACAGTGATTTCCACTGTAGATCAGATGAAATCCGTAACAGTCTCCCCGATCTTCTCCCGTTTTCGGACGGCTCAGCATCACAAACGAATTTGCCCGGCTCGACGTGGTTCCGGTAAAAGAATCATTGACAATTCTGCCACCGGTCAGCGTCTGGTCACAGCGGTGCATCTCCCGCGCCCATGCGCCGCGAAATGTCGTAAAAATATAATCACTGTCATCAAAATCCAGCTGCAGACTCATCAGACGGGTAAGCTGTACATCCTGACTGCTGGCATTGACAATCTTCGCACTCCGTCCGATCACATCTGCCGCCTCGTAGACATAGTAGTAGAGCAACAGCTTCAGATCATACTGCCGGTCTACCATTGTCACACACAGCTGCTGCACTTCTCCCGCACTTCCATAGGAACCCGGAAGTCCGTCCAGCGCATCTTTTTTCCCGGTAATAACGGCATCTTCATAGCGGAAATCCAGAGTCTTTGCCCCATCATAAAGAATGGCCTCAACAAACGGCTCACGGATATCGCCCTTTCCGTACGAAGACATTTCCAGCCGCACATCCTCCAGCGAAAAACCGGCATGCTCTTTTTCACAGATATTCACATTTCCCGGTGCAAACACATGCTTTTCCACAAGAATTTCAAGATCATCCGGATGCTCGATATGAATAGTTCTCCCGTAATACAGATGCTCCGGATGTCCCCCCGGCAGAATGGAAAATGCATATGTTGTATGTGCCGTATCCAGTACAAATGCCTGTCCAATTTTACGAATCATAGCTGTCATCCTTTCTTTTAGCAGTTCTCCTGATTTTTAATTGCTGCATTAATCTCCTGCAGCTTTTTCTCTGTCAAAATATATTTTTTCCGAAATACCAATACCGCGATGAAAAGACCGATCATCGGAATTCCCGCCATCGTCAGCCGCAGTCCCAGCACCGAAGAATCCGCTGCACGCGCAACAACCGCCGCACTTGTATCCTGCTTGAGGTTACAGAGAGACAGACAGATCGCTGCGATCAGCACGGCAACTCCCGAAGCCAGTTTCACAACAAACGTCTGCATGGAAAAAATCACACTTTCATCACGGCGGTGATTTTTCATTTCCCCATAATCTACCGTATTTGCCAGAAATACTGTGGTAAGCACGGTCAGCATGCCAAATGCCGCAAAGATCAAAAATCCCGGCACCACCAGGGCTCCAAGCGCAGTATGACCGCCAATCATCAGCACAAGCAGAATCGCATACCCTGCGATTGCCATTCCAAAGCTCAGGTAGAACACACGGATACTGCTCATAAACTTCCGCAGCAGCGGAAACAATACCATCATGGACAAAATCTGTACCGCTCCGCCAAATGTACTAAAAAGTGTATAGCTGTTATACCAGCTCTCCCCACTCACATCATACTTGAAAAAATACAGCAGCAGATTGGACGTAATATACAAAGAGCAGTTAATCAGTACAATGGTGATGACAACCGTCATTGCCTGATCGTTGTGAATCAGCGCCGAAAACATCTGCCGTACGGTCGGTGTTTCCATATGAACCGTGGATTTTTCCCGGATCGTCAGACAGGTGATCGTAATAAACAGCACAAACAATACCGCAACAATAAGTGCAAACCAGCGGAAACCCGTGCGCTCATTTCCCTGTCCCAGCATATACACACATTTCATCGTAATAATCGTAACGAGAGCGGAACCGACACCCGAACAGGAACGCGCCATAGTTGTTAAATTTTCGCGCTCTTTTCCGCCTTCTGTAAATGCCGGAATCATCGACCAGAAAGGAATGTCCATCATGGTATAGGTGACTCCCCACACAACATAAGTAATGGCTGCATATGCCACAATCCCACTTCCATTCCATGCCGGCGGTGCGGCAAACATCAGATACAGCACGATCGCATTGCACAGGGTTCCAACCAGAAGCCATGGACGGAATTTTCCCCAGCGTGTTCTGGTTTTTGCAACAATTACTCCCATAATCGGATCGTTAAATGCATCAAACACCCGCGCTGCCATGAGAATAATTCCCATTGCCATCGCACTTACTCCGAGAACATCCTGATAATAATACAGAATATAGCTCGCCGAAAGCATATATACCATATCTTTTCCGACAGCCCCCAGGCCGAATGCCGTTTTTTCTTTTGCTGATAATTTCATTGTATTTCCCCCTTACTCTTCCCGTGCCACCTGAAAATGTTCACAGATTTTCCCCGTCTGCGCATTTTCAATTGTCAAAATTCCTTCTCCGGCCTGTCCGGTCGTCTTTACATAAGTACCGCCCATACCTCCCTGTAAACATACGGTCTTTGGACCGATCAATTCCAGAACACCTTTCACTTCAAACTGCACCGGTTCATTGAAAAAACCCAGCACATTTCCATTTTCATCCAGTGCCCGGATACGAACCGCCGCCATATCATAGGTTCTGCCTTCGGTCAGGTTATGTGCACTTACCTTCACCTCCAGATGTGCCTGCTGCATCGGCTCCTTGATCACGGTCTTTACCACTTTTCCGTCCCTGACAGCCTCAAACTTATAGACCGTGGAAGTCGTCCCCCAGTCCCCGACATAACGTGTGTAAAGCGCAACCGCATCCTTTGGTTTCATGTGATAGCAGACCATCAGCCGCAATGCCAGAAGGTAGAACTTTGCCGGAAGATTGTTCAGCCCGTAATACGCCGTCATGTTAAGCAGCTGCCCCATCAGTCTGGCCTGTTTCGGTTTCATCGGCTCATTTTCGACAATCGCATTTCCGATAAAGTCATTCACAGGAATCGGTCCATGCGCCAGTGCACGATATGGGGAGTCCTCCCGATGATACTCTTTGATTAATTTAGAGTTTTTGTACATCCGCACGGCATCCGCATTTGTAATCATCCAGTTTCCGCTGCGGTTTCCGCCCGGATGCTCTCCGATATCCATCGAAGAACTCAGTTCTAAAACCGGTGTATCTTCCTGCTGACTGCTATACACCGCCGCCGCAAGTTTCGGGTTGCGGAACATATCCATCACGCCATGGTAACAGATCCGGTCACCACTGCCAAAATCCTTGTGCGTATTATAGTCAAACATACACCAGCCAAAACTTCCTGCAATATCCGGCTCCTGTGCCACCGCATTTAATACATTTGCATGACGGATTGCATGCTCCGTCCGGTGTTCCTCATCGTCAAACGGCTTGGTCGGAAACATATGCCCGTTATACTCACTGATCAGATACGGTTTTTTCATATCCGGTGTAACTTTTCGTTTCGGATTACACCCCGGATGTCTGCCATCGTGAAGAAAATCGTTGTATGTATAAACATCCTCCAGAAGATGGCTTTTCTTTAGCATCCGCACTCCGCCGGTTGCACGTGTATCGTCCAGTTCATGTGCCACCCGGTTTGTTTCCCTGTAAAAAACATCGTCATCCTGCGACTCATTAATCCGCACACCCCAGAGAATAATGGAAGGATGATTGCGGTACTGCACGATCATTTCCCTTAAATTCTGCACCGCCTGCCGCTTCCATTCTTCACCCCCGATGTGCTGCCACCCCGGAAACTCGGTAAACACAAGCAGACCGATTTCATCACAACGACGGATAAAATCCTGCGACTGCGGATAATGGGAAGTGCGCACAGCATTCACGCCAAGTTCTTTTTTGAGAATATCGGCATCGAAAATCTGCATGGATGCCGGTGCTGCATATCCCACATACGGATAACTCTGATGACGGTTTAACCCACGAAGCCGCAGTTTCTTTCCGTTCAGATAAAAACCATCTTTTCGGAATCCGGCCTCCCGAAACCCTGTGATATCCACACGCGCATCTATCATTTCCCCATTTTTCCACAAACTCGTACGGATTTCATACAAATATGGATTTTCCGGTTCCCACAAACGGATCTCCTGCACCGGAAAAACGGTTTGCACATTTGTCTGTTTTACCGGCTTTTTTCCCAGGGGACTATATGCACCCTCGCCTTTTTTGCGGATTTCCTGCTGCAACGTTATCCCATCCGAAATATTCTGTACCGTAATCTCTGTAGTCACCTGCAGAGGATGTATCTGTGGCTTGATAAATACATCTGCGAGATGTGTCTTATTTCTCACCTGCACATAAACCTCACGATACATCCCGCCAAAAGTCATGTAATCTATGGCATATCCGAACGGCGGAATATTCAAATTTTCCCGGCTGTCGACACGCACCGCAAGTACATTGTCCTCCCCATATTTCAGGTATTTTGCAATTTCCACAAAAAATGCCGTATAACCGCAATGGTGCGCTTTCACTTCTGTCCCATTGACATAAACAACCGCATCATGCGCCACTCCCTCAAAGGTCAGTTCCACACTTTTCCCCTGCCACGCTTCCGGCGCCATAAAATGTCTGCGATATCCACACAGCATCTGATACGCATGCTCATCAAAGTAATGATACGGAAGCTCTTTGCAGGTATGCGGCAGCCGCACATCCTCCATCTCATTTTCCGGATATACTGCCTCTTTCATGGCTTCTTCCCATGTTTCGGCAAATTTCCAGTCATTGTTCCAATACAACCTCTCCATGCTTCTTTATGCTCCCCTTTCGTTTTACCTCTCCGAAGCAATTCCATACATCAGAATCCCGACAACCTCCTGCAATGCCTGCGCATAAGTAATTTCATTCTGCAGCAGGATATCGCGCTGGAAAAACTGCTCTAACGATGCTTCCAGCATCATCTTTAAAATCGGAATCCGGACCGGACGGATCACACCTTCCTGCATGCCCTGTTCCAACAGGGCAATGGTCGTTTCCCAGCCTGTTTCGAGCCGTACTTCCACCTGATGATAAATCTCCGGATATTTTTCTTTTAACTGATATAACTGTCGAAAATCCACATCCTGATAACATTCCGGCATCACACCAAGGATTGTGTGAATCTTTTGCAGGGTGTCCATCTCCGGATTCTCTACGATCTTCTGCTCACTGTCCTTGATCCGGTCAAACAAATAGTCCACCGTTTCCAGAAACAAAGCCTCCTTATCACGAAACACCTGATAAATCGTTTTTTTACTGATCCCTAAAATCTTTGCAATATCATCCATCGTAAATTTCAAACCCTTTTGATTGAATGCCTGCAAAGTTCCCTGCATAATGTTCTCTTTCAGTTCTTTATTCATTCTTTTCATCCTTTCTGCCGGAAGGAAACTATTTTCTTCATTTCAGTTTCCATTATAGTAGCATGTTCTCTCTCTTCCTTCAAGAAACTAAATGCCCAAAAATCGTTTCCGATTTTTGGGCACATTTTTTACGTTGCGTTTTACCCCCGCATCAATTCCCTGCGCACCGTTTTTCTCACAAAATAAAAACAGATGACCTGCATCACAATCGTGATGATCCAGGATGCCGGATAAGAAATAAACAGGAAGTACAACGATCTGTGATGTGGGAAAAATCCAAAAATCCAGAGAATTCTCGTTCCGACCGTACCGATCACCGACAGGATCATCGGCACTGCCGAATGTCCCATCCCCCGCAGTGCTCCGGGAAACAAATCCATAATGCCACACAGAAAATACGGCACTGTTGTAATGGCAAGAATCTCCATGCCGCTCTCGATCACATCCTTTTCTCTCGTATATATACTAAGTACCTGCGGTCCGAAAAACCATGCGCCACATCCCAGCAGCAGGGAAACACTGACCGTAAGAATCAGACAGTCGATCAGCACACGATCCATACGTTTATATTTTCCCACACCATAATTCTGACTCGTAAAACTCATACATGCCTGTGTAATGGAATTTACCGACATATACAAAAATCCCAAAATATTATTTGCCGCTGTATACCCCGCCATCGCCGTATCTCCGAAGGAATTCACGGAAGACTGCAGCAGCGCGTTTGAAAAGTTAATAACCGTACTTTGAATCCCGGCAGGAATTCCCACCTGAAAAATCTGCAGCAGATAAACCTTTTTTATTTTCAGCTTCGAAAAGCGCAGCTGATAGCAGCTGTCGGTGCGGTACAGGCATAACAAAACCAGAATGCAGGAGATCATCTGTGCCGTAATCGTCGCAGCAGCTACGCCTGCCACCCCCAGATGAAAACCGATCACAAGAATCAGATCCAGCAGTGCATTGGCACATCCGGAAATCACCAGAAACAACAACGGCCGCTTGGTATCTCCCACCGCACGCAGAATCGCTGCCCCATAATTATAGAGCATAAAAAACGGCATCCCCAGAAAATAAATCCGCATGTAAAGGGTTGACTGTGCAATGACATTGTCCGGCGTTCCCATAAGAAGCAGCGCACCTTTTGCACTGATTACCCCGATTCCTGCCATGAGAATTCCGCTGATCAGTGCCAGCAGAATGGCGGTATGTACCGTGTCTGACATTTCTTTTTCCCTGCCGGACGCAAAAAAACGTGCCGCAAGCACGTTAGCCCCCAGCGAAATTCCGATAAACAGATTGGTGAACACGTTGATGAGTGCCGTGGTCGATCCCACTGCCGCCAGTGCCTGTTTTCCCGTAAAATGCCCCACAACAATGATATCCACCGCATTGAACATCAGCTGTAAAATTCCAGACAGCATGAGTGGGAGTGCAAACGAGATCAGTTTATCCATGATCGAACCATTGCACATATCTATTTCATATTTGTTTGTTTTCAAATTTTCTCTACCCCCTTTCCGGTTCTGTTATCCCTCTGAGCCATAAAATACGCCGCTACTGGCGGCGTATTTGTTTGTCCTTATACATTCTCTGATCTGCGATCTCGATCAGTTCCATTATATTTTCATATTTTCCCACGGCATATCCCACGGAGGCAGATACCGGAATCTCACTGTTTTTCTGAATCGGCTTCATCACCTGCCTCCACTTTTCAATGACATCTTCTGCAATCTCCTGTGTCCCATCCGGAATAATCATAAGAAATTCATCCCCACCGTAACGGTAAGCATTGGTTTCCTCACTCGTCACTGCTGCCCGAATGGATCCCGCAATTTTGGCAATCAGCTGGTCTCCGTACAAATGGCCAAACGTATCGTTTACATATTTCAACTGGTTGACATCCCAATAAATAACCGCAACCGGGCGTTCTTTTGGCTCCATATGTTCCACTGTTTCAAGCAGTTTATTTTTGCTGTAAAGTCCCGTCATATCATCCATGGAAGCCGCCTGTACCATACGCATTGCATTTTCCATGGACTTGCGCACAATACTGTTTACACTGTTACTTACATAATAAAATGCAACCGCCATCAGCGATCGCGGCATCACATAATAAAGTGCCAGCGTAACCACAGGATTTTCGTTTACTTTGTTGAGCAAAAACACACCATCCTTCTGCAGATGATCCAGTGATGTCGCCGTCAGCAGTGCCATGTTTGCATCACATACCCCAAAATAATAGCCCACATAAGTACTGATCGTAATCACAACCACTGTAAATATAAAGGCATAAACCGACAGTCTCTTTGAAGTATACATACTTGCAATGATAATCGGGATCATCATAATAATGATCATATGGTAGGTAAGGGATGCACTCGCGACCATGACGATCAGCCCGATGGCCGTAACGCTGAGATACTTGGTAAATGGGTGTTCAAGCCCCATCTTCACAAGCAGCAATCCATAAATCAGTGCCAGCACACATGCCGCCACATAGCCTCTGGTAAAAATCGCCTGATCCACGATAAAAATATGCAGGCAGTTCAGAATCATCACAAACGAATAGAATAAAATGCAGATTCCCACCACACGGAACGAAAAAATATTCTGTGTCACATCCTCCTGCTCGTAAAAAGCATTTTTATTTGTAATTTTAGATAACAGTGCCTTGCAGGTGCTCATCCATATATCCTCCAGCTTTGTCTGCCTTTAGTATAACATATTCCTGCATGAGTTTCACTACTTTGATGAACTTATAAATTCATCAGGAAAATTTTCCATAACTTTTTGTCAGTGTTCTGCCATTTTTTCTATCGTGCCATGCATAACGGAATCAGTCCCTGCAAATGAAACTTCGTCTATGATTTTACATACCACATCAATAACCTTTGTAAGGCTCACCTCTTCATCACGACGTAATTTTGTCATCGTGTTAGGAGCAATTTCTGCCTTTTTACGCAAATCTGATTTACTCATTTTTTTATCTACTAATAGTTTCCATAGTTTGTTATAAGATACAGCCATAGTATTCGCTCCTACCTATTCACATAAATCTTTTTCTGCTTCATATCTACCTTTGCAACAGCACCATACTGTAACGCACATCGTGGCATAGCATGTCCGAAATTCACATTATAAACGATGGGAAGTTCCTCATTGTCTATCACTCTAATAAGAATATCTTTATATTCCTGATAATAAGCTTCATCCTGTGGTTTTCCAACTAATATACCATTTACCACGTCGAATACTCCCTTTTCTTTCAGTAATAACACTTCTCTTTCAAACAATTCAGGAGTCGGTTTTTCTTCGCAGGTTTCTATAAATAGAATTTTCCCAATCCACTCTTCCTTATTTGGAAACAGATCATATCTTTCACAAACTTCCTTTTCATCTTCATATCTGCTATTGGTCAATATATCATAAAGGCTTTCCAAACATCCACCTAATAATCCTCCTTGGAAAATTTCACTTCCCTGGAGAAGTTCAAACCCACGTTCTTCCTTATGAGTTTTTCTTTCTGTTCCTATTGCGGCTCTTGAAAAATCTTCTCTTTCTTCATACCAAGTATCACTGGATATAATTTCATCAGATTCATTACCTTCCAAATAACTCTCAAATGCCTTTTTGGTATATGGTAACATTTCATCTGCAATTTCTCCCAAATCACAAATAAAGTTTGGTCCGTAATAAGTAGATTTGGCATAAATACCGGCTTCAAACCATATTCTTTTAATCTCTTTACGCCAATCTCAATATTATGACTGCAGAATTCTTCACCAAGCATTCCACTTGACAAGCTTACAATCGCTACTTTGTCACCTTTTCTTAATTTTCTTGCATATTGCATAACTACAATCCTTCCTTAGATAAAACAATATTACTTTTTATCCGCACGCTGCTTCCCCTTAAATTCCTTCTCTATATAACAATGTTCCTGTTTGGCAATCAACTTAAAACTGAAAATTGGACATTCAGATTCCATTTCGTTACAGCTGCTTTCAAAGTCCAGTTCGATAATATATGGCATCCAATCTATAATTCGCAGAAAATCTTCACAGCCAAAATTATTGTCATAAAAATTCAATATCGTACTAAGGGCAGTACCATGGGTTCCTATAACAATATCTTTATCCGTATTATCTGATAAAATCTCATTCAGTGCCTCTATGTTACGTTTTTGCACCATAGCAATGGACTCTCCACCTTCTTCATGATAATTATGGTCAGCCCAGCGTTTCTGAAACATTCCGTGGTTGTTTCCATTAGGTCCCTTTTCGCGCTCCCTCAATCTCTCATCTGTTATAATCTCTTTTGTGAAAAAATCTGCTGCCTCTGCAATGGTATCCATACTACGTTTATACGGACTACAATAAAACGTATCTATTTTCTTATCCTTCAAAAATTCCAGCACAATTGCAGAATCTTTCTTCCCCTCTTCCGTCAAAGGTCTTGTCCTGTCTTCTTCCCATTCGTGTTCCGGCTGTGCGTGACGCACGAAATAAACTCTTGTCATTTGATCAGCTCCATTTCATCTTCCAGTTTTACAAATCCATATCTCTCATACAAAGGTCGTCCCATATCCGTCGCTTCCAACGCAATCTGTAACACACCCTGTTCCTTCGCATCCTTCACCAGTAAATCCAATGTATGAAGTGCAATCCCCTGTCTGCGATATTCCAGTGCCGTATACATATTCATAATATAAGCCTTTTTACCTGTTGGATTATGGTAGGTGGGCATTACCTGATAAAAACTGACACCACCTGCACCGATAAATGCCCCGTTATCATACACCAGATACGCAATATGCTCTCCGTTTTCCAACGCACGCCTATAATATGCATATGATTCCTCCTCCACAACAGACATATCCTCATCATTCGATAGTTTGTTAACTGCTCGAAGGACGATAATTCTAGTTTTTACAAGTTCATCTATGTCTGCTATGGTTGCTTTTTTATATTCATAGTTTTTCGCCATCACATACTCCCCCTCTAGATCTGTTAACCTTTTCGTAAAACAAATAATTCTATTTGCTTCCGCAAACCCCATTTTCAAATGAAACTTATCAAAAATTCTTTTACTGCATCCGTGTGGATACGATAGTTTATTTTTGAAAGTTCTCTCTTTACATCCCATCCAATCGCTAACCGATCTGCTTCATCTTTCTTTAATCGCTGATAATCTTTGATAGCTTTTGTAATTAATCCTCCACTAGATTTTCATTTATATATTTAAAATAAGGTTTCTTATTAACTTCTGTGCTATGTTCCAAATACCATTTAACACTATCCCTCAATCCGTCTTCTAATGATATGGTTTCTGGGTATATTTTGTTTTGACGCGATACATCCAAATAGTACTCATAGTTGTAAAAACTGAAATAATTTCGCTGTTCAATATCTTCATAAACATTTACAAAATCCGGTATTTTTCCTAAGCTTTCATAGCATTTTGTGACCCAATCTTTAATAGAAACTGCTTCAACATTACCAACATTTAAAATACGCTCTTGTGGCTTGTCTTTAATTATTACCTCCATCAACCTGCATAAATCTTTTACATGAAAGAATTGTAATTTCATACTGCCATCTTTAGGTAAATAGAATTTTCTGTCCGCCAAGGCGCAATCAAATACAAAAGCCTCTCTATACACGTTATTCATTGGTCCATATAAATAAGGCGGTCTTAATATATATGCATCTTTCACTCTTTCAAGTAATGCCTTTTCAGCTGCTATTTTATCGGTTCCATATGAACCCCAAAATTTATTTTCGGATTTCTCTGATTCTTCCAGGAATGGCTGAACACCATACTCAGGATAAACAGCACTTGAACTAATCATAATATACTGATCAAAAGAACCCAATTCCCTAACAAAATCAATTATATCGTTATCATTATAGGCTGTTATATCCGCTACAACATCAAAGAATGTATCCTTTAATACACCACCCAAATTATGCCTATCTCCTTCAATGAGTTTTACACCCTGAACTTGTGGCTTAGAATTTCTGTTAAGTACAAAAACTTCATAACCCACATTCACAAAATATTCTGCCACATATTTACTTACAAAAGTTGTTCCGCCTGTCACTAATATCTTTTTCATAAAGTTCTCCTTTACACAAAAAATTCGATTGATCAGATTCATAAAACACTATTTTCCGTAATTGTATCATAATCACATAATCCAAAAAAGTAATTATTCTTTCTTTTCCAATCCTTTTACTATCTTATCAAAATCAGATTCTATCGGCTGTGTCTTGTTAAAAATATCATATTCCTGATATGCTTTCTCCACTGCCTGCTTATGGGAAACACGCCCATTACTGACATAAAGCACTCTCCCCTTGGCTTATCTATTCTGCCCATCCCTTATAAATGGTTTCTTGATTTCTTTACTTAACAACTGACTGTATGCTTCTACCTTACGAAACGTGTTTCCTAACATTTCCCGATTCCTGTATTCTCTAATAGCTTCCATATCAAACTCCGCATAAAAAATTCCCTCAGTTTTATCATCAGCCAGCAAAACTGTGTTATCAACACATTTTCCATTTCTATCCCAGCAAATTGGACTATATGCGCAGGAACATCCAGCATTATCTCCATTCGGATTTGCCATAGCAACTGCAACCATATTTTCATAAGCTCTTGTAGAAAGTGCCATGATTCTTGGTTGCATAGAACCGCAATCATTTGGGACAAGAATAACCTCAGCTCCTTTTAACATCAGTATTCTTGCACTTTCTGGGAACTCTCTGTCATAACAAATCATAATACCTAATTGTATTCCTTCAAAATCACACACCTTAAATTCTTTCCCTGATTCAACATCTCTTTCATCTGCGAAATCACAGGTATGCACCTTAGAGTATTTCATCAATATATTGCCCGATTTATTGATAACAAAGGCTGAGTTCTGTGGCTGCTTACTACCTTTTGTAAACGCAGTAAGTACTACGCCTATTTTATATTTTTTAGCATTCTCACATATTTTGGCAATTCTTATATCATTATCTGCAATGCTTTTTTCATATGACATAGGCAAATCATATCCTGTAATAAAACATTCTGGCAACAATAGAATATCTGCATGGTTTTCCGAAGCCTCTTCCATTGCCATAATGATAGTTTCAATATTCTTATCTATTTGTTCATTAATAGAACGTTTTTGTAGTATAGCAACCTTGAACATTCACTTTCCCTCCTATAGATAATTCAAAATGTCAGATAAGCTATTAACTTCAATATCGGCTTTTTCACTCTCGTCCATTACAGTCCACAAACTTCCAAATCCCTGTTTTATCCATATCGTTTTCATTCCTAACTGTTTTGCTGGTACAATATCATTATCAATGCGGTCACCAATCATTACAGCATTTTCCGGCTTACAGCCACTTCTTTCCAAAGCAATTTCAAATATACGTCTGTCCGGTTTTGAAACACCTTCTTCTGCTGATGCAATGACTAAATCAATATATTTTCGCACTCCGAGATTTTCTAATCTTTCAGAAGTTCCTAATGGTTGGTTTGCGATTATACCAATTTCATAATTTCTGCTTAACCTTTTCAGGCAATCTTCTGAATCTGTATACAGCTTTTCATATTGTGATTCCCATTTAGGTAGTTCTATCCTCAATTGTTTTGCTATCTCTAAATCACCTTTTTTATTTCTCCTGTACAATGATATCGCATGTTCATAAATTTGTTGCGGAGTTATACCAGATAATTCAGCTATTTTTTTCATCCTATCTTCATAAACGCTACTTTCATCAACCAGCGTCGAACCAACATCAAAAAATAACCATTTTATTTCATCCTTCTTAGGCAAAAATCCTCTTTGTCTCGCTTCTTCCATCAGTCTTGGTTGAATTTCCGGATATGTCCAATTAAGCGGTAGTTCATTCATAATTGCTATTTTCTCTATCTCACTATGTAAATCTTTTTCAAACGTATGTATCTCCGCGAAAAATAACTTTCCAAAGGTTTCTTTCCCCTTAAAGTTGTCTGGCACCGTCACAGAATAAATACATATCGGATTTATCTCAAAATTAATGGCTCCTGTTTCCTCATACAATTCTCTCTTTGCTGTTTCAAGAATATCCTCACCTTGTTCTCTATGTCCTCCTGGCACTTCCCATGTACTTCTTTCTCTATGCTTACAGAATACCCATTTTCCATTATGTTTTGCAATAATAACTGCAAACTTTAGCATTGAATCATCAATGCTATCATAAAAATTCACTTTGGTCATATAATGCTCCTTATTAAATTTCTTCTATTTATCATTTATTGTTCCCACAAATAGAGCCAAACTAGAGCCTTTTGATAAAACAAATGCCGGAAACCCGCATAAATACAGGCTTTCGGCATTTTAATCCGTTATTCAAACTCTTTTTCGGGTTCAATTTTTCACATAAATCTGCTGTTATTATATTGCAAAACCATATCATTTTGATACGGTTTTGTATGTTATTTATATAGTTGCATTTCTGGTGTACCCAAATTGTACCCACGCTATTTCTGTACACTATTCTTCATTATCAAAGGTGTCATTTTTTCCATGAGTGCATCTGCGATACGTCTGCTTTTGTCATCAAGAATTTTCTTCTGTTCATGCGCCCACTCTACAGCCTTAAGCTGATCTTCTAATTTTTCACTTAACAAAACATGATCTTCATCATTCATATGTCTTATTCTCCTGTTACATCTTCAAACAACTTTGCTGACACAATATCCTCAATTTTTTCTCTGAACTGCTTAAGCATTGCTGTATCTCCAACAATAATTTCATCAAAGAATAAACTTCCAGTTGTTTTTCTTAGAATCAAGTCTACAGTCCCCGGATTCTTCAATTCATTTCCTTTTATCAAGGACTTCGGACGTGCTTTCTTTGATTCTGAAAAAACTAATGTGCAGTTTCCATCCGCTGTTGCCAGCGAACACACTACCCGATTTTTCCGAAAGCCTTCTTCTACTTGAACATCCGATTTCATTAGTGTCATCATATCCGGCAATACTTGTATTTTTCTTCTTATTGTACCTTTTACCGACTTCTCATTCTGTCCTGCTTTTGCAAAATCAAAGTCCACTTCCGCAAGCGTTCCATCATAACATTTGCGGAAAAATGTCTTAGCATCTATCTTTGAATGTACACCTGTTAAATGCTGAAAATTATCTTCCTCCGCAGCAATTATATAATAATCATTTTTCTCAAATGTTACCGAGCAAATTAGATACTCATAATCAACATAGATGTCCTTATACTGTTTTGCAGCTTTTATCATTTCCTGTCGGGCACGTTCCTTAAAACTTTCCTCTGCCATTTTATCTCCTTGGTTAAAGAAAGACGGATGACCGAAGCCATCCGCCTTTGATTTTTAGCAGTTTACTCTGTAATGGGAATGAGTTTTAGGTCTTCATCCCGACCACTGGAAACGGGTTTTAAGTCTCCGTTCCGACTGTAGTATCTTCTCTTTGTAATTTAAATATACACTATCGTATGCTAAAAGTCAATCTACTGTGAATGTTGTTTTATATCCAAGGTACTCCCAAAATCTCGCACCATAGGCACGATATTTACTCATAGCTAAGTAAATAGCATATAACTGCCTGCTGTACTTCTATCAAAGATTTCTTAAACTCATACCCCACAAAATATTTACTATCAATAGCATCTGCTGACACTTCCTCGCTCCTAAAGAATGGTGGGCACGGATTTAAGCAAGCATCCGCATTCGCATATCTAAGACGATCTAATGTGATTTGATAACCTTCAAAGTCGTCCTTCGCCGCTGATGGGATTGAATCTGTGCAAATAATATCTTTGCCAACAACAGCTTTGTCAATTTCATAGCAGACACTAGCTCCATCAATTTCATATCCTCTAGGACAACACTGTGTAAAATTGAATCCCACTAATTCCGATGCCTCTTTCCATGTATTTCCAATATTCCCCTTTGAACCCATAAAAAGACATTCCTTTTCCGAGTAATCCACATATTTCTTTGAAAGAGAATACAAATCTGTTAATATCTCGCATGGATGATTTACAGCTGTCATAGCATTTATAATTGGAATATGCGAATGCTCCGCCATATACTCTATCAACGACAAATCCTTGTGACGGACAATAACCATATCCGCCCAGTTTTCCAAATATCCTATCACATCCTTAATATCTTCTTTTTTGTCAAGTGCTTCCGGCGGAAACAAAATTGTATCTCCACCCAACATTTTTATTCCCTTTTCAAAAGAAACCCTCGTTCTAATGCTGCTTTCCGGAAAAAATAATACAATTGCTTTCCCCTTCAACCAATCACATTCTCCGTTATCTGCTTTTAACTTATCCGCCAATTCAAAGATTTGAAAAATTTCCTGCTTTGAAAAATCGTTCAAATGTATAAAATGTTTCATTGTCCTGCCTCCTTAAATTTCTCCAATCTATAATGATGTTCTTCATCCAACTCCTTAACACCATTCTTATAATCATATCCAAATTTTCTGTAAAATTCTGTTGCTGTAATAGAAGCAGGTATCTCAATACGAGTTGCTCTTACATAAAACTCATCCTGTTCCAATGTATTTATGATTTTTCTTCCGATACCATTCCCATGCAATTCCGGCAAAACAAAAATAGTCAGCAAAATGCTTTCTGTCTTACTTCCCCAAAAACTGGAAATCGATCCCGTGCCAACTATTTTACCATTCCATTCAAATACATACATATGTGCATAGTTGGCAATATTTAGAACTTTCCCTGAATCATAAACTTTTGCAAGTTTCTCCATAGCTGCAATTCCATAATCCTTGCTATTAACTTCTAAGAAATTCCTTACAACTAACTTGCTAACCTCTTCTGCATCCTCTTCTGTAAATCTTCGTACACTAATACAATTTTTTACATACTTAACCAATGTCATCTTTTTATTTACAACTATTTCCTCTCCAGTCCTGACAAAGTCGCATTTCTCGTATAAATGGCAATTGCCTTTTTCCTGCTTAATCGTATCTAAACGCCATTCTATTGTATTCGGATAAATGCCAAATAATTGTTCTATCACCGTGCTCGCAATCCCTTTATTTTGAAATTTTGGAATTATGAAAATAGGAGATATCCAATTAACATTTTCATGCACCTTTTTGCCTTGATGCCATCTGACTCTCACACCTCCAACTTTTTCTCCATGAAACACAATGAAGTAAAAATCTGAATTTTCCTCAATAATCTTCTCTGTTACTCTTTTCAGGCTTTCTTTTGCCGGACTTGTATCATCATCTTGATATTTTTCATATAATGGCATAAACGCTTCTACCTGTAGTCTGTGCAGACACTCTGTTTCATCTTCTGTTACCAATTTCAATTCAATTGAATCATTCATTCCATGCACCTCTTTCACGCAAAAAAATCGCACCAAACATTCATTGTCCAGTGCGATAATTCCAATTTACGATGTAATATATATTAACACATCACTTACATTCTGGTTTTATGCACTAGACTAATAGACCTACCGGCTATAAGTCAATGCATTAACCCTGCAAAGCTTATAACACAGTATGTCTATAATACATGTACATATAACGTCTTGAATGTAAGTTCTGATTCATTTGTATGCTCTCCTTGTAATTTTGGTGATAAGTATACTATCCATATTCTCTTGTGTCAATAAAATTTTTATTTCAAACCATAAAAAAACTTTCCATTACTCAATTCACAAATAGAGCCAAAGTAGAGCCATTTTATAAAACAAATGCCGGAAACCCGCATAAATACAGGCTTTCGGCATTTCTGTCCGTTATTCAAACTCGCAAAGTTTGGTTTGATTCTGGTTGTTATAATATAGTTATCTATACATTATTATATTGATAATGTACATCTTTTCCACTCATTATTTTTCGTTTCACACATTTTTAGTACCAATCCAGTACCATTGCTATATTGTCATTATTGTGTGTAGTTCTGGTGGCTTGCAGGTTTGTTTACTATTCAGAAGATAATAATCTGATGGTTTACAAGTCCACCTAAGGAGATTATAATATCCAACCACTACTTCTGCAAGAAAAAGTTTTGTGGTACTAATCGTTAGTACCATCCTTCTCCATATCATTCATCAATTTATCAAAGTCACTTTCATACAGTGAATCCTGTATAACTCTGTATTTCTCAAATTCACTTTCCGCAAATTCTTTCGCAATAGCTGCAGTAACTTTCCCTTTATCCTGAAGTACTTCTGCATCATTAAATCTAAGAAATGCGTCAAGCTTTGTTTTCCAATCTTCCATAGTCATAGGAATATGTCTTCGTGCCTGTCTTGTTGCATAATCAAGATACATTGTCACAATCTCATTTAATTCTGCAAGTTCTTCTTTTTCTAAGTAGTTTTTTGCAATTGACACATCTGTTTTTACTATTTTACCATCCGGCGCATTTTTCCATGATTTAAGTCCCATATGTTCCTTATTATGATCAGTTCTTGCCACTATCACTTCTGCCGCTGTATTACCATGAACTGCATAATGCATCTTATTCTGTACTGTTGCATAAAACTCTCTTGTCACCTGTGAATTCTTATCATAATCAACTGCTGTTGCATATATATCTGTAATTTTCTGGTAAAATCTTCTCTCACTTGCTCTGATTTCCTGAATCTCAGCAATAAGATGCTCAAAATAATCTTCATCGAAAATCTGTCCATTAATCAATCTGCTTTTATCAAGAACATACCCCTGCTTTGTAAATGTATCCAACACTTTGGTTGCCCATGTCCTGAACTGTGTTGCCCGTTCTGAATTAATGCGATACCCCACAGCAATAATAGCCGCTAATGAATAGAACTTATAATTGTATGTTTTTCCATCATCCGCAGTTTGTGCAAATTTTGCACAAACTGAATTTTCATCTAATTCGCCCTCTTTAAAAATGTTGCTAAGATGTTTTGTAACCACACTTCTGTCTACATCAAAAAGCTGTGAAATTGCTTTCTGCGCAAGCCATACATCGCCATTCTGAACCCTGACTTCTATTCCGTCTTCTCCTGCATCTCGTGTGAAAACTAGAAAATCCACAGTGCTATTTCTTATCTGTAATTCTTTGCTCATAAAAGCATTCCTTTCTCTAGATTCTATCAATACATCTCTATAAAACATTTTCCCCGGTTTCTATCAAATATCAAGAAGGGAATTTCTGCTTTTGCCAGCATACTATTATTAACTGGAACATATTCATAATTTTTAATATCTGGTATACACTTTATAGCTTTCTTTTTATCTATACCATATAAATTATTTTCACTGCTGTTCCATAAAGCCTTAATCTTCAAAACAACACATTTTGTTTGAACCATCACCTTATATTTTTCAAGTCTGCCTTTTTCTATCTCCTTTGATTTGTCACCATAAGAAATAGTAATATACCTGGAATTGGATTTTATAATGCGAACATCTCCATTTCTTACTGCCTCTTTAGGGAATCCCAAATCTTCAAAAAAACTATCATAATCTGTAATGTATTCTGGGAGTTCCATTTTGACTGCATAACAACTATTTATAATATTCTGTATATCCTTATCATCAACCCTGAACATATAAATATTCCATCCCGTGCTATCGCCATCATCATCTAATATTGGAATAGAACCATAAGGATTAAACATATGTAAATTAGACAAATCATCTTTTGTTGGCTTTTTAAATTTGACTATTTCAAATGTTATGCTCATAAATGTTCTCCTTTTCCGTCGCTTTTTTCGTCACTTTTTTAGCGACGAATTATTTTATACATCTTGCTTTTCGTCATTGCAAACTAACTTCTTATGCCCAAACAATTGTTTTAACAATTCTTTTGCGCTAATGGTTAGAACTGCGATTAGTATCTATGTACCTGGTAAAATCAATTACCTTTGCAGGCTTTCTCTTAGGAATAATTCCTAATCGTTCCATGTCTAATTTAAAGAGTTCACTTGGATATCCATATGCATCGAATCCCTCTGGCTGACAAATATCTCTGTTAAGATACTCACTCAGTTCCCACTGATATTTTGTATCTTTCTCCAGTTTCTTATCAAAATACTGCGCATCCGTTACCATTCTATTAATGCCGCCAACCGATTTCTTCCCATGTGTCTTTGTCACAATCATATCGCCTGACATTTTAAAATATTGTGCTATCTGTTCTTCAGAATATCCCATTTCCTGCATCACGCCATGGATCACGCGGCTGATATACATTGCATAATAATTCCAGTTTCTTGGTTCAATATCTGTCATTGCTATTGTATAACGATTACTGGCATTTACAATAAACAGGACATTTCTTCCTTTTATTTTTGTCACATGTGTATCCCAGCAAAACACAAGTGAAGCACCTTTGCTTTCTGCAATCTTTGTGGTTTTTAGTCGATCTTGAACTGCCTTTGTTGCACCAATCTCCATATGTATCACCTGCTCATTTCAAGTATTCTCTTCACTTCCAGCTGTAATTCATCACTAAAGTCTGATAAATCATCATATGTAATTACTTTCAATCTAATAAGACGAACGATATCCCATATCACCTCTGACTTACTCATCTCCATGATAACTCCCGGATGACGCTTATCTTCTTTTATCCGTTTTTCAAGTTCCCAGAATTTCTCTGATGCAGGCTTTTTATCATCATTCAGAAAATTTGCATACTCTTTAACAAGACCTTCCATATAATTTTCCTGCCAGCCTGATAATCTTTCTCGAAATAATTTCCAATCCTTTTTGCTTATGTCCATGATTTTGAACCTCCTCAGTCTCATGTTATCTCTGCATTTTTCACCACTGCTTCAATGTGATAATAGCACCCCATTCCAAATTTGTTAGTTGGTTGCTTGCACCTGTGATATACTTCTTTCTGTAAATATTCTATGATATCAGTTCTCATTTTTTATTCCTCTAAAATTCACATATCTGTTAATAGATATCTCTATGTCCCTCTATTTTTTTATACTTTCAGTTATATCTTTGAAAGAAGAAATCATATCTACTACGTTGCCCATCTTTCGTGCTTTTTTCCTTGCTATTCTTCTAGAGTCTCCTGATATGGTTGAAAAATCATATGTGAATTTTTCAATAATTTTCTTAATTACCCACACAACAAGAGCTGTTGTCAAAAACGATATAATATATGGCATAAATATAATAATTGCTTGCAACATGCCATCCATAATCGCTTTATTCATCATTTCTCCTATATTTACCAAATCTCAATCTCCTCTCTTCTTATAATGTATCATCAACAAAATTTTTCATCTGTAAATACTTTTCTATCAATTTCGGCTGTATCAAAGGGTATGTCCAATTCTCAGGCAACTTATCCATAAGAACAACCTTCTCCATTTCGCTATGTAATTCTTTCGTAAATTCCGTTATCTCCGCAAAATAAAGCAGTCCAAATGTTTCTTCACCAGTATCATTTACTCTAGTCTTACCTGTCACCGAATATACGCATATTGGTTTTATCTCAAATTTGATAGCTCCTGTTTCTTCCTGCAACTCTCTTTTAGCAGTTTCAAGAATATTTTCCCCAGCTTCTCTATGCCCTCCCGGCACTTCATATGTATCTCTTTCTTTATGCTTGCAAAATACCCACTTTCCGTTACTCTGTGAGATAATTACTGCAAATTTCAATAGTTCGTCATTAACTGTATCATAAAATCTTACTTCCGCCATATTTCCTCTCCATGTACATATCTATAATATTTCATTCTCAATAAAATCCGCAATTCCCTCTTCATCATTTGAACCAATTACAATATCCGCTCTCTCTTTTACCTCATCAATCGCATTCCCCATTGCAACACCTGTTCCACATAATTCAAGCATTCCGATATCTGCATAATCATCTCCAAATGCAATAATTGAATCTGTACTAAATCCACATACTTCCGTAATCTTCATAATTGCGTTTTCTTTCGTCACATTCTTTTTTGTAAACTTGTACCAAAATCCATCAGAGAAACGAATACAATCACAATCAGAGAGACTTCGAGCTAGCTTATCTGCCTTATCTTGATTAAATATCTCAACACACATTTTTAATGAACATTCGTTAAAATCTGAAAAATCTGTATAAATACTATCTCCCCAACTCTTATCTAACTTCTTAGGATCTATTTTATAATTCCAATAATGTGCATCTATTGTATCTATCGTAATTTCGCAATCATTTCCACAAATATTTCTTGCCATGTCAATCATCACATTCGTTTCTTCTTCGGAAAATTCTGCCCTATAAATATATTCTGTTTTGTATTTTACTAATGCCCCTCCACTCGATATTAAAATATCGGGCATCAATTCATTTAAAAATACCAAAGAGTTTTGCTCACTTCTGGAGGTAGAAACACCTATCAATATATCATTTTCCCTGCATTTTTTTAGAGCTGATAACGTTCTAGTTGATATTGTTTTGTCACTCTGTAATAAAGTTCCGTCTAAATCAAGTAAAAGAAGTTTGCATTTCTTCATATCATTTTTTCCTTTTCATTCATCTCAATAATTACATTTGCATCAATTACTCTCCCCACAAATAGAGCCAAACTAGAGCCATTTGATAAAACAAATGCCGGAAACCCGCATAAATACAGGCTTTCGGCATTTTAGTCCGTTATTCAAACTCTTCCCGAGTTTATTATCGGCAACTCATAAATGCTGATATTTCCTGCATTTTGGGCACATCTATTTCGCAATATATCGCTCTTTTCGCATCGTTTTCAAAGTTTTTAGTAGCAAATTAGTTGCAGTATCTGCACCGATAATTTTCCATCGGCTTGATATAATCTACTTTTTATTACTCACAACGAATAATCAAATGTGGCTTACGGGTGCTTAACTGTGCCTGCTGCCACACCCACTATGAAAGGAGCTTTTTTATGAGCAATCAACACAAAAATCCAACCATCAGCTTCAGGGTTACTGACGCTGAACGAAAACAAATCGAAGCACGTATTCTTGCCAGCGGAATGATGAAGAAAGATTACTTTGTCCGTTCCTGCATCTACAATCATATCTGTGTTGTTGGCAAGAAAGAAACCATATATCCTCTGGTGCAAACTGTAAATGCGTCATATCTGCAATTATTTGAAATGCAAAAGGCATTTACAACAGTTGGCAACATCCCCGACTCACTTCCTTCCTCTGACGACATCAAGGAATTACAGGCAGAATATACTAATATGCTTTCAGCTATTATTGATCTGCTGGATGGTGCAAAATATCTGTGGGAAGGAGATTGTCATGAATAACAATCTTAATTTCCAATTCGGTATGTATGAGCCTACTACAGACTTCGTTATCGTCAATACTGGCGAGAACGCAATTCTTGTTATCTGTTGCAAGGAATGTAATTCCTCCGTTATCTTTGATGATCCGAATGATATCGTCTATTTGCATCGTTTGGCAGAGGAAGCTCCTCTGCTGTATGCCAAACTGACATTGAAGGAAAACGGATTACAGGATTATCTGGATGCAATGAATTTAATTAATTAACTTGTTTTCATCTAAACTGTGCACAATTTTATCTATATTTTTTGTGCATAGTTTTCACTAAAATGTCTGCAACAAATACTCTTTCATCTTCTCCTTTTGAACATAATTTATTTCACACCTACACATATGACATTCTTCCTCTATCATATTTATGTATTCGTCTATATCCATATTACTTGCGATAAATGCGTTTTTTACAATTTCCTTTATTTGTTTCTGCTTTTGTGTCTTACTAGATAATTCATGCAACTTTACTAATAAGTATGACCTTAGCTGTGAGGGAGTTGCCGGAACGCTTTCATTTCCTATACGCATAAATGCAATGAGTTGTCCATCACCTTCAGCATCTGCAAGCCCCACCAACTCATTCTATGTACTGTTATTCACTTAAGCTATTACTCAATCTTTACCTTATTGTTTCCATTAATATCTATTTTATATTTATCATTTCCTTTTTGATAATATATCCATCCGCCCTCAATTTTATCAACTTGATACCAGAAATCATCTACACCATCCAAAACCACTTGCTCAGTTCCATCCGGTTTAGCTTTTATTAGCATATTTGATGTGTAATATATCCAATCTTCATCTGTGCTGTCTAATAAAACCACCTTTTCTAATCCATCTGCCTGATTTCCAATTTGTATTTTATAGTTTGAATATATTGCCCATCCATCTTCTATTCTGATGTTATAATGACTGCCCTGTAAACTTGGACTAGATAATTCGTAAGCTACTGTAATTATATTATCACCATTCAAATCCATTCTATGTAAAGCATGTCCCTCCAGCCCAACGCCAACCGTATCAAAACAATATGAAAAATAAATATATTCATCATCAACTGAAAAATCATATAGCTCCTCTTCCATAACTCTTTCATTTATTCCATCTGGTCTAGCAACATACAGTTGTCCATGGGAAGAATCTACCAATGTGGAATTTAGATATATAACACTATTTTTTACTACCTCAAAATGAGGACAAGCACCTTCACTTATACGTTCTGCTAATTTTCCTTCCTTCCATTTATACAATGCTGGATATGTAATAACATCGTCCCCCATCATTTCTGTCGTATTATATCTAAAAAAAGTAAAATCTCCTACCTTTCTTTCATTTAGGATATCTACGCCAATAGGATAAATAACTTCGTTCTGATTATTCAATATTGCAATTTCCTGATATGGATTAGGCTTTTTAATCTGGTAACAAACTCCAAATACGAATACACAGAATATTACTCCCCCTACTCCAAATATCACCTTTTGCCATCCTTTTAAATTTCTTAAATCGTTCCAAAACTCTTTGAAATTTTCTTTTATTGTACTTTTTCCTTTTTTATATTTACCTAAAATCCATTTCACAATTAGGAAAATGATAAGCAACAATATTATTATTGCCATACCAATCCAACTTATTTTTACATTGCTTATAATTGATTTAACAAATTCAATTATCTCATTAATCAATGACACTGTTCTTCCCCCCGGTCTATTTATTACTTTTTAATCTTAGGAGTTAATCTAACTTTGAAAATAATTATGTTTTCCGTCGCTTTTTTCGTCGCTTTTTTCGTCGCTTTTTTAGCGACGAATTATTTTAATTTGTACATTTTGCCTTTTGTTTTGCCGTTATCAACAAGCTTCTCAAGTCCAACCAATTCCTTTAGCAATTCTTTTGTTCTGGTATCCTTTAGCCCCAGATTCTCTGCAATTTCCGCAGTTTTATGCCAGTCACCATCATCCATCAAATTTAGGATTTTGTCATACTGCTCCATCTTTTTCTTAGACAATTTATTCGTCGCTTTTTCATAACCATCCGATACGAAAATTTCATCATTATTTTCTAAAAACGCTGGATGAATCGGAATCCTTATTCTCATAGCTCGTCTATCTTCATCGGTAAAGAATTCCGCTCTAGGGGAACCATTCTTTTCAAGTTCTTCCTGTATAGTTGGGATACCGGAAGAATGACCTTCTGATAAATCAAGTTCTTTTAAAAACTCTCCAAGTCGTCTATTTCTATAATATCTCGAAACAAATCTCTTTCCCTCAGCTATCGTTTTTTCTGAAATAGATCTGTCTATCCCCGGAAAATTCATAATATTTATGCAATCCGGCTCTATCTCTATAGTTACTGGTTCAAAGGACATATAATCTCTGTGATAAAAGGCATTTACAACAGCCTCCTCTATCGCCTGATATGGATAATTGAATATCCTTAACGCCTCCATCTGATTTGGTACTTTAATTACCTTCTCTCGAATAATCAAATTACGAAATCTTTCCATTGTTGCCTGAATCATCTGTGGCACAGAACCTGTAATATTGGGGAAATCTTCACTAATACTTGGATTTTCAATACTTCCTTTAGGAAAGGATGTCATCTGTACATAAGTATATCCAAAGAATTTTTCTGGATGTTCACAGAACATCATAATTGCCACATTCTGAATATATCTGAGTTCTGGCGGACCAATCAATAACTGCATATCATTAAGTATTTCCTCAACACCACGTTCCCTTACCTGTTTAGCAAGCTTACTACCGGTTTTTCTCAAATGATCTTCTAACAGTACAGGTGAAATATCCTCAAATGTTGACTTATGGTTTGCTCTGCAATCAAACGGTGTTTGATCTGACATATTAATCAGTTCTCGCTCCTGTTCACTATTTGCCTTAACAGAACTTGTCTGATAACGAATATAATAATTGTACTTTTTCTCTTTCTTACTTGTTACATGCTCTGGTGATTTATAAGGTCGCTGCTGTCCTGTTCTGACAACAATTACAAAAATCCATTTTTCATCCACTTCTGCTGGTATACCCTGTGGAAAGTAGGGTGGAGAAATCAGATTATTATAACCCAACATATCTTTCTGTATTGAATCCAACATATATTCAGGTAAGCCCTTTACCGGACGCTTGGCAACACCATTTTCTTCCTCAACGCCTACAACAATATAACCGCCGCCATCATTATTATAATCATTTGCAAATGCACAGACACTATGGTAGATATCATCAGGATTCCACCCAGCCTTAAACTCTATTCGGTCTGATTCTAATTTTCTTTTGTTTAATAAGTCCTCTACATCCATTTCAAGTTCCATAGTGTCATCTCCATTCCTACACAACTATATTCTAAACATAATTATCATTTCTAATTTTCTTAGTATCTTATTTGATTTTTATTTCCAAAACTTATATTTACTATCTCTTAACTCTCTCTGTCTCTTCTCTTCCTTTGATTGAAAATAATTATTTATATCGGCTTCGCAATACTCACCTTCAAGTTCAAAATTATATTTATGCATAGACATATCATAAACTTTAATATCTTTATGTTTTGCCAAACAATACAAATACTCTCTATTATCCCTATGCATTCTGCATCCAATATAAATTGCCTTTATTGGGAAGAATGGTATCATATTGTCATATATTTTACATATATCCACAGGCAGCAAAAGTCGCCATTCATTTTCATATTTCCACGATGAAGATTTTGTGATAAATGACAGCATTAAACTTTTATCAAGTTCCATCTGTTCATATGCTGTAAGCGGGATTTTGTTTATATACTTGTATATTTTTCTTTTACTTAAAATAATCTGTTTTGCTCCATATTCGCAAGGCAATAATCCCCCTAGAATCATTGCATTTTCTCTTGAATCTGCAATAGGTCGTGTTAAATCGTACTCAACACAAAAACCTTCATGATTTTGTGCATAATGTGCCCATAATTCCATATAAGAAGTCAACTTAAAATCATCAATATTAGCAAATGAAGTTACTTGTATCATATTTTTTCTTAGCTCTTTTAGTCCATTTTCATATTTTATCCTATCATAATATAGTTTCCGACTAATTTCATCGCTTCCTTTACGTTCTTTTCTTAATTCAGGATCATAACAGATATGAGTAACAACACTATCAAAAGTATTATATATACTTCCATTATGCTGTTCCCAATCACCGCAATAACTATGTTCCAATTTATTCAATTCATCTTGTGATAATATCTCTCGTCCAACAGCGTCCGTTTCTTTCAGATAATCCAATAAACAGTATTTAAGAAATTCATTTTCATTTGCGCACAATAAGCAATCAAATGGATCATTAAAGTTACTAGGGTTATTCATAAAAACAGAATTGGTTTCAATACATTTTAAACTATTATGATTAAATGGAAAAAATTTAAACAAACTTTTGGGCATATGTTCTGTTTTATCTACATAACCTTCCCACATTGATTCATATAAATCTATTTTTTTATCTAAAGCATATTGGATTCTATTTTTTATCCAAGCTTTTTCCCATTTACCCTTATAAAATTTACTCCTATAATCAGACTTATCGTATGCTGATGTTTCTCTTCTATACTCCCATCTTGGATTTTCTCTACGCATCAATACGTACTTTCCTTTCTATTTACTACAACTCTTTAACAATCCTCATAAACTCTTCATATGAGTATGCACCATTATATCCCGGATTTTTTGTTTCAAATCTTCATCAATTAGGTGCGGGTTATCCATCAAGATAGTATCTTCCACACTGACTTCTTCCTTCGTAAGCCTTCCTCTTTTCACTGCCTTATCTTTAAATAACTGTATTGCATCCTGTTTTAAGTCAGATACTTACAGTTTTGGCAGAGGCACACCATCCCATGTTCTTCCCTGCGTTTTTAACAAAGCTCTTTCCAATTCCTTTCCAGTAATCTCACGCATGGTACTTCCGGAACGACAATAATATTTTCCACGAAAACTTATTAAAGATGGGTATTTATCAACAATTATCTGCAGATACTCAAGTTCGCCTTTATATAACAAGTTCACATCTGCAATGATTCCCATTGTATCTGTAATCTTATTAGGAATTCGTTCTAATAAATCTCTTGCATTATCAATACCTACAACATTACCATCGTCATCCGTATCTATGTATATTGTTCCACCGTAGGCATTGGCATATCCACAAATCCATTTTAAATACTCATCCTGCCATGATTCCTTCCACTCTATGGATTGATGTTCTTTTTCCTTCATATATCCACCAACATTCTTTATTTCTAAAGTATTTTACCGGTTATCCTTATCTTCAACTTTTATTGAGACTTTGACTAATTCATTTTGTTCTTTAAACCAAACAAATATTTTTACAGCTATAACAACCGCCACAATACTACATATACCAATAGCGACTTGTATTTTATGTGCCATAACAAATTTGCCAATCCAAATCACTCCATATGTCACTGCCCATATTGCCACAAATACAACAGTACGAATTATCCAATGAAAAAATGAGCCTGCAGATTTTCCAGATATAGAACCGCTTTGATACAAAACACCCACCTTATTATATGCCACACGATATGCCATTTCTCCAATAACTAATAGAATAATCCATTCATAGTACCATTCAATTGGTAACCCTAATGGCTCTGTTATTAAATCAAATATAAACTTAAACATTTATCTCCCTTCTTTCTCCACTTCCGTAAAAAAATACTCCAATGTATCCACAAACATATTTGCATCAAATAATTCTTTTATTTGACTTCTGTTCATCCACGCAACTTGCGCCACTTCATCTGTTGTAGCATTGCTCAAATCAACCTCTCCATCATACTCGAACAACCAAACATCTACAATTTTATTAACTACTTTACCGAACTCTATTTTCTTTATATCAGACAAAATAACATGTCCTTTTTCCGGTAATAAATCTACCCCTACTTCTTCTTTTACTTCTCTGAGTGCACCTTGCAAACTATCTTCCCCTTTTATCACTGAACCATCCACACATTCCCACACCAAGGGAAATGTTGGTCTGTTTGCCGAGCGCTGCGCAATCAGATACTCTCCCTTTGAATTGCGAATCCATACATGCACCACCAGATGGTATCCGTCTATCGGTAACTGCTCACCTCTAACATGATTCTTCCCAAGAAGTTCCCTATTTTCATCATACAAATCCCAAATTTCCGCATCAGGTACATATTCCACAATATCGCCAAAATCTGCATTTAGAGTCTTACATATCTTACTTAGGATTGTAAGGCTTACTTCTTCATCACGACGTAATTTTGTCATCGTGTTAGGAGCAATTTCTGCCTTTTTACGCAAATCTGATTTACTCATTTTTTTATCTACTAATAGTTTCCATAGTTTGTTATAAGATACAGCCATAGTATTCGCTCCTACCTATTCACATAAATCTTTTTCTGCTTCATATCTACCTTTGCAACAGCACCATACTGTAACGCACATCGTGGCATAGCATGTCCGAAATTCACATTATAAACGATGGGAAGTTCCTCATTGTCTATCACTCTAATAAGAATATCTTTATATTCCTGATAATAAGCTTCATCCTGTGGTTTTCCAACTAATATACCATTTACCACGTCGAATACTCCCTTTTCTTTCAGTAATAACACTTCTCTTTCAAACAATTCAGGAGTCGGTTTTTCTTCGCAGGTTTCTATAAATAGAATTTTCCCAATCCACTCTTCCTTATTTGGAAACAGATCATATCTTTCACAAACTTCCTTTTCATCTTCATATCTGCTATTGGTCAATATATCATAAAGGCTTTCCAAACATCCACCTAATAATCCTCCTTGGAAAATTTCACTTCCCTGGAGAAGTTCAAACCCACGTTCTTCCTTATGAGTTTTTCTTTCTGTTCCTATTGCGGCTCTTGAAAAATCTTCTCTTTCTTCATACCAAGTATCACTGGATATAATTTCATCAGATTCATTACCTTCCAAATAACTCTCAAATGCCTTTTTGGTATATGGTAACATTTCATCTGCAATTTCTCCCAAATCACAAATAAAGTTTGGTCCGTAATAAGTAGACAAGCCCAGTTTATAAAACATCAAATGATTGATAGTAGTATCTGAGAATCCTGTAAATAATTTTGGATGCTCCTCTACCGCTTTTATAAACTCTTCATCTTCCATCAGATAAGGCAAAAGTCTGTATGTATCATCACCACCAATTGCACAAATAATCCCTGCAATAGAATTATCCAGAAATGCATCTTTTAGGTCTTTCGCCCTTGCTTGCGGGTGAGTTTGCAAATATTCAATACCCTTCAAAGCATTTGGCATAAATACCGGCTCCAAACCATATTCTTTTAATCTCTTTACACCAATCTCAATATTATGACTGCAGAATTCTTCACCAAGCATTCCACTTGACAAGCTTACAATCGCTACTTTGTCACCTTTTCTTAATTTTCTTGCATATTGCATAACTACAATCCTTCCTTAGATAAAACAATATTACTTTTTATCCGCACGCTGCTTCCCCTTAAATTCCTTCTCTATATAACAATGTTCCTGTTTGGCAATCAACTTAAAACTGAAAATTGGACATTCAGATTCCATTTCGTTACAGCTGCTTTCAAAGTCCAGTTCGATAATATATGGCATCCAATCTATAATTCGCAGAAAATCTTCACAGCCAAAATTATTGTCATAAAAATTCAATATCGTACTAAGGGCAGTACCATGGGTTCCTATAACAATATCTTTATCCGTATTATCTGATAAAATCTCATTCAGTGCCTCTATGTTACGTTTTTGCACCATAGCAATGGACTCTCCACCTTCTTCATGATAATTATGGTCAGCCCAGCGTTTCTGAAACATTCCGTGGTTGTTTCCATTAGGTCCCTTTTCGCGCTCCCTCAATCTCTCATCTGTTATAATCTCTTTTGTGAAAAAATCTGCTGCCTCTGCAATGGTATCCATACTACGTTTATACGGACTACAATAAAACGTATCTATTTTCTTATCCTTCAAAAATTCCAGCACAATTGCAGAATCTTTCTTCCCCTCTTCCGTCAAAGGTCTTGTCCTGTCTTCTTCCCATTCGTGTTCCGGCTGTGCGTGACGCACGAAATAAACTCTTGTCATTTGATCAGCTCCATTTCATCTTCCATTTTTACAAATCCATATTTTTCATACAATGGTCGTCCCATCTCTGTCGCCTCTAAAGTAATCTGTGATACGCCCTGTTTCCTTATATCCTTTACCAGTAAATCTAATGTATGAAATGCAATCCCCTGTCTCCGATATGCCGGTGCCGTATACATATTCATAATATAAGCCTTTTTACCTGTTGGATTATGATATGTCGGCATAACCTGATAAAAACTGACACCACCAGCGCCAATAAAGGTTTCGTTATCATACACCAGATATGCAATATGCTCACCTATTTCTAATGCGCTCTTATAATACTCATAGGATTCTTTTTCCACCAATGACATATCCACATCATTCGATAGTTTGTTTGCTGCTCGAAGGACGATAATTCTTGTTTTTACAAGTTCATCTATGTCTGCTATGGTTGCTTTTTTATATTCATAGTTTTTCGCCATCACATACTCCCCCTCTAGATCTGTTAACCTTTTCGTAAAACAAATAATTCTATTTGCTTCCGCAAACCCCATTTTCAAATGAAACTTAAGACTATCTTCATTATCCAACTCACAGTCACTCGCAAACTCAAGGCACCCCTGATCCTTTGCCCAATTCTGACATTCTCCTAACAATTCTTTCGCATAACCTCTTTTTTTATATTCTTCTAAAACAAAAATGCCTTCCAAATATCCTACCGGACTAGAATCAGTTCCCTCTACATAGTCAAACCTTAATCCGCATTGTGCAAATCCAACTATATGTTCCTCTGATATAGCAAGAAAAATAATATTTTTACCTTTTCTTATATGTTCGCAAAAAATCTTTGTTAAATCTTCAACTGTGTGTGATTTCCACATTTGAATTGCCAAGCTCACAAGTTGGGGAACATCCTCTAAAGTAGCTTTTCGAATCAATTTTACCACCTATCCTTAACCCTTTCTGAAATATTTGTAAGATACAATAAACCACCTACTCTATCTGGTTACAAAATTCTATAATTTCTTCTTTCCTACAGTCCAAATCTTCCTTATATTCCACCGAACACAAACCAAGACTATCACAACATTCAATTTCCATATGTCCATAAAAATGTTCTATGGTTGCAATAATCCTCTCACATTCCTTCATTCCCGGTCCAGTTCTTAATGCGATAACATATCCCTTCTTACCACTACTTATCTTGGCATGCGGTTCATGTGTGTTACACCACGGAGTGCATCTATCAATAAAAGATTTAAATTGTCCTGGTACATCTGCCCAATACGACGGAGAGACAGATATAACAATATCAGCCCATTCACATTGCTCAATTATCCTATCAACATCGTCATTCTGAACACATTTTGCTGTATTATGACAAGTTCTACATCCTTTGCAAAATTTTATATCATAATCATCAATACATATATTTTTAATATCATGTTTCTTTTCCAGACGAGCAGTAACTATATTAACAATTTCTGCTGTTGCTCCATTTCTTACAGGACTACAATTCATTACCAATACTTTCATTTTGACCTCCGCTTTCATGTACCATATTTTTATATGATATCACAGAATCACTACATCATCAATAACAATCGCAATCTCTTGCGATTGTTTCCCTATTTGCAATATATGATTCAGGTACGTAAAGTGAATCGGGGATATGCAGAGGAATCATCTTCCTCTGCCCCTATTCCACATCTTATCTTCTGCTTTATCTTTACCAGCATCTCTATCAACACTCTCATCATATATTCTCTGGAACTCCTCATAAAGCTCATCCCCATCCAGCTTTATTACAAGTTTTTTCATCACATCCGAAAACAACTTTATGCTTCCACTAATATCAGCAATATCAAATCCTAATATATCAGCCTTAACAGAATTACTGACATTCTCATAACCACCAAGCTCTGATATTCTCCTGCCAATCCAGTCAGCTTTGTCCACAGCTTCAGTTTCTTTAGTTTCCACATATTCACCTTTATCTGTTACGTCAGTAATATTTTCATCCATTCTTGACGTATTTACATCAGACACCTTACGAATATCTGGCATTACAGACGTATCATTCTGATTATTATTAGGATTATTACCTCAACATTTATATCCGGCTCAACAACCGCTTCCGCTGTTCTATCAACCAGCATATCATCTTCCATCCCCGGTATTTCAATCTCTCTATCAGCAACAATCTCCTCATCCTCCGACACATCATAATATGCTGTATGCAAATCTTCTTTCACAATTCCATCAGCAAGCTGCAACTGCCTCTTAATCTCTCTTTTCTCCTGCTTCAGCTCGTCCAGTTCTTCCTGCACTTCCACATGCCATATCTGATATTCCCTATATTGTGCTTCTGTGCTAATATTCCGTTTCCGACTTGAGCTTTCTCTATATATCTCATGCTGCCTGTCCTCAATCTGCTGAATCTTTTCTTCCTGCTCACTTATGAAATCCACAAGTTCCACAACACTTTTGATGTCATTATTCACAAGCAGCAGATATTCATCCTGTAACTGATGAAACCTCTTCAAATCCTCTGCATACTTTGCTCCACCAACTACAAAACGCTTCTGTTCTACAACCCTTAACCTGTACAGCTTTGCATAAAACTTCTTCTGGAATGGTGGCAGCTTCGCCCTGTGCAATCCTCTGATATCCGACGAATAAAAGTAAGGCTTTGCCATCCAGGCCATATCCACATGATGCCTTAACGTCTCCTCTGAAAACATTTCGTCTAGCTTTGCCAGTTTATGATAATATCGAAATCCCGGTGCCTGCACTTCCATCCACGCGTCTTTCTTGAATACATATCCAAGCCGTTTCATCAGATATTTAAAATGCTCCACATTCCCGGCTGCATATGCACACATCTTGGCATCCCTGAGAATTATCTCTTTCATGGACATTTCCTTTTCCCACTTGTCCCTGCTGATATTCTTTGGATTCTTGCTGTACTCTGCCGGCATTATGGAAAGTCCAAGTTCATCACAATATTTATTTGTGATAGGCTGGAGATGATTCTTCCAGTTGCTTTTCGGTGAATTGTATTTCTTGCCGGTTGTCATGCTGACACTGTTCCAGATAAGATGTCCATGCATATGCTCCCTGTCAGTATGAACCGCATACACAGCCTCATAATCATCACCAAGCACATCCTTCGCAAAGTGCTCCAGCACATACATTGCCTGCTCTGCCGTCACTTTTTCTTCCGGTGAAAATGATATGATCACATGATACCCCTGCCTTTTACCTGTCTTATGAAATATATTCTTTGTCTCCTCCATCTGCTCAAATGCCGTATCCGGCAGGCAGTTAATACCGCCCACCAGTACACATTCTTCTGTCTTATCCGGATTCTGGATATATTCCAAAGCATTCTTTAGGTGCGATGCCGGATTTCTGCCTTCTGATTCCATGATATTCAGGATCTTTGTAATCGCCATACTTCCAACACCTCCCCGAATGTTTTCTTTACATCATCCAGACTGCTCTGCAGCTTGTCAATGTCGCTGTAATACAACCTTCCCTGTGAATTGCCAAGCTTTACTGCCTGATTAATATTATTTGCAATACCGGCAATAACACGGATTACTCTTGCCCTGTCCTCGGGATAACTTGTATCAATGTTGCCGCCTGTCCGGATCAATTCTCTTATATATGCACTTGCTGTCATTCCTGTTCGTTTAAGTGCTGCTTTTAGAATATCCATATCTTTCTCTGACAGCTTCACAGATATCTTATAATCTTTCCTGTCAGACTTGTATCTTCTCTTTCCATCTGCCATACATTTCTCCCCTTTCGTAGTTTTCTAATGCTGTATCAAACCAATCTCTTTTTATCTGTACCATTGCTTTTCCAACCTTTCTTAAAAATGTGTTCATAGGTTTTGCAAGATGCGGAAAAGGTCGGACCTTTTCCCGAAAAAATATAAACGCCATCAGCGTTTACATAATTTTTCGTCTTGGCAGGAGCACCTGCACCCTGTATATGATATGTGGTGGTTAATATTCCACCACAATTACTGATATGGTGGCGTTTTTTGCCGTCACTTTGCTGTTTTGACGGCGCTTTTCGCCCCCACTTTTGCATTTTGACGGCACTTTTTGCCTCCACACTTTTTCGGCTCTGATTTGTGCGGGGGCGCTTTCTGCCCCCATTTTGTGGTTTTGGGGGCACTTTTTGCCCCCATATTCATGTTTTGGCGGCACTTTTCGCCCCCACTTGCCGGATTCACCTATTCAGTTATCTCTTTTGCCATTTCATTTGCATCCGATATCACATTTTCTGCTACATCTATATCCGCTTCCGGCATCTCATTTGTTTCAGGCGGTATATCCACTTCATCCTGTTCACTTATCACAGAATCCCCTACTGCCGCTTCATAATCCATTTCTTCTGCAACCTTGATCCGATTACGCAGCGGCTCATAATCCGGATTGTAATAATCTTCGTAACCATAGATTTTCTGTTCAAAGTACTTCCTTGGACATTTGCCCCGCATGGTGAAATAACCTTTTGCTTCAAGCTCTGCATTATATTCCTTTATAATTGCATATGCCTTTGTCATCCCGATACCAAGCATCTGGCTTATCTCTCCTGCATCTATGAATGCTTCCTTTACACCCTTCATGCAGCTCCTCCTTTCATAAATTGTTATTTTAAATACGTGTTTTCACAAAGCAGCTATCCTGTTCTTTATTCATTCCGTATTTTTAGTTCGTGTTTATCTTAATATCCTTTTCAGAATTTGTCAATAGAACTTTTTGCAATTACGCACTTGCAATTCGTTTTTATTTATGATAAAGTAATCATACAATCATAAATAAGTCACTTACTGATACGTATTTCATTTATTATCAATCTTATACGCATCTTTACAACGGACTATTTCATGTAAAGGAAGGTGGACAGAATGACTAATTCTCATTCCATTAAAATCACTATGTCTTCTCCAGAAGAAATCGGGAAGGCAATACAGAAACAGCGCAGAGCACAGAAGATTACTCAAAAGGAGTTTGCACAGCATCTTGGTAAATCAGAACGTACTATCCAGAAATATGAGTCTGGTGAAATACTAATGAAGATAGATGTTTTAAAACAGATTGCTAATGAATTAAATGTTCCATGGCAGGAACTTTTATCTCCAGAAGATAATATTCCCAAAGATAATACGACCACTGAGTACCCGGCATATGAATTCCACACTATGTCAGATGTAATCAATGCTCTCTTTGCCATAACTGAACTTACTGACTTTTCATTTGAGCTGACCAATACCAAACCCCCAGAAAATACTGAATGGACCGCTGGGATTAAGGTTAATGGCAAAGGCGATGGAAAATATGATGCAGACTTCTGTCTCTTTATGGAAAACTGGATAACAAAGAAGAATATGCTTCAGACAGGAAAGCTTTCAAAAGAAAAGTTTGATTCATGGAAATCAGATATGTTAGCATATTATAAGGATTCCCGACTGGATAATGAAGCTGATTCAAAAACTGAATAATTGCAGGCTTACACCTTTAGTAAAGAAAAAGCTCCGGCACACTCCTTCTCGCAAAAGGAATGACCGAAGCTATGTAAGTGATTGACCCGAAGGCTTTATAATCACCCTGAACAAGTAGATTATATCATAGCCTTTTGATGATTGCACAACAATTTTACAAAAAGGAGATGATATTTATGCCAGCTTACAAAGATGAAAAAACTGATAAATGGTTCGCCAAGTTCTATTATACGAACTGGCAGGGAATCAAAAAACAGAAGTGGAAAAGAGGCTTTGCCACCAAAAAGGAAGCCTTAGGATTTGAAAGGGATTTTCTGGAAAAGCAGTCTGCCAATCCTGACATGACATTTCAAAACCTTTATGAAATTTATATGGAGGATATGGCTGCAAGACTTAAGCAGTCAACTCTTCTGACAAAAAAGGCGGTACTACAGACGCATATTCTTCCATTCTTCGGTAGCAAGCCGATAAATGAAATCAAAGCCTCTGATGTACGAAGATGGCAGGCGAAGCTTATGAGTTCGCCGAATAATTTAATTACTCCCAGACCTATCTGAAAAAGATTAACACGGAGCTTAACAGCATCATCAATTACGCCAAGCGTTTCTATGACCTTAACACCAATCCCTGCGGCAAGGCAGGCACCATTGGAAAAGCAAAGGCTGAGGAAATGGATTACTGGACTTACGATGAATATATTGCTTTCCGTGAGGGTGTAAAAGACAAGTCGCTATCGTATATATGCTTTGAAGTCCTGTACTGGACTGGTATGCGAGAAGGTGAACTGCTTGCTCTATCACCTGCTGATATTGACCTTGATAACAAGACAATATCCATCAACAGAACATATCAGCGGATAGAAGGAAAAGATGTATTTACATCACCTAAGACAAGAAAAAGTAAGCGAAAGATTCCGATTCCGGATTTTCTCTGCCAAGAGCTATCAGACTATATCCAGTCAAGGTATATGCTTGACGCAGATGAAAGGCTGTTCCCGGTAACAAAATCATATCTCTCACACGAGATGATAAGAGGTTGCAAAAACACAGGTGTAAAGAAGATACGAATCCACGATATCAGGCATTCGCACGCCAGCTTACTTATTAATCAGGGCTGTGATGCGCTGATGTTAGCAGACAGGCTCGGACACGAGAAAGTATCCACAACACTTAACACATACTCCCATCTGTTTCCACATAAACAGCAGGAGCTTGTGCATAGTCTAGAATCATTGCAGGCGACAGATTCGCCAACACCTGAACCACCATCTGATAACCCTCTGCTTGAAGCAGCAGGTATCACATGTGAAGTGTCTCAGACTCAAGACAACGGCTCAGATGTAACAATCCGACCTCAGTTTGGACCTGCGTTAGTACCACCAAATACCGCATCAGGGAAAATCATCCAGATGCCACAAAGAAAGATCATATAAAAGAAATCCAGCAGTCATCAGGGTTTCTTGCTATTAAAGTTAATGACAACCAACTGAAAACGATAGAAAAAGAGTAGTTGCTATTAGTAGCAAATTAGTAGCAGAGCAAAAGAAAAAGTCTCGGAATCCGCTTATTTAGCGGATTCCAAGACTTGTGGCTCTTATTCAAACTCTACAAAGACTAACGCTTTTTGTTTAGGAATTATTCTCTGTAAT
>ERZ791842.58-NODE-58-length-131895-cov-10.8754_pt1 | contig 131895 bp, 119 predicted proteins | sample MGYA00509944_ERZ791842 | MGnify/ENA primary metagenome ERZ791842 (study PRJEB30046, sample SAMN00715263) | human gut metagenome | study: EMG produced TPA metagenomics assembly of the A metagenome-wide association study of gut microbiota in type 2...
CAGACCGTTGGGGCCGCTTAATTCGTTTTTTGTCTAACTTTTGGGGTTCATATCAGGTGTGGAAGCGGGGCCTTTGTGCGTTTGGGGGCAAATCAGCTGTTGCTGGAAGAGGACGGGTTCACGATCTTGCTGGCGGGCATCTTGTTCATGGCAGAGGTGCTGAGGTCATTCTCCAGCGTGCTGCCGTAGGCGGTGAGGGCATCTTCCAGCTCGTCGCCCTTCATGTCGCTCAGGATCTGGGTGCGCAGGGCGTCCAGCGTGGACACCTGCAGCGGGTCAATGCGCATCATCAGGATGATGGAAGCGGCATTGTACTGCACGGCAGCGGCCTCGCCGTACACAAGGCCGCGCACGGCGTCGGCGGCACCGTCCTGGGTAAAGGCACCGGTCAGGTCGCTTTCGGTCAGCAGTTCGGTCTGCACGCTGGAAGCATCCTCGGCGGGGGTGGAGTCCAGCACGGCGTAGATGTCCGGCAGGGCGGCAGAAGCGGCAGAATGCAGGGCGCTGACCTGCTCGGACACCGAGCCGTCCTGCGTTTCGCTGCAGCTTGCGGCGGCCTGTGCCAGCTGCAGCATCTGGGCCTTCTGGTCGTCGGAGGCGAACACAAAGGTGCTGGTGTTGTACAGCGGGATGTTCACATAGGCCAGCTCGTACATCTGGCTGTCCAGATGCTCGGTCAGGTCGCTGTCATCCACGGGGCTTTCGCCGTCCGGGCCGTACACCAGCGTCAGCAGCAGGGTGTGCTTGAGCTGGATGCGCTCAAAGGCCTTGAGGGTCTCCAGGCCGATGCCGTTGGCGGTGTAGGTGCTGCCGTACTGGTCCATCAGCTGCTGGGCGTAGTTGTCGGCCACCTGGGTCTGTTCGGCGGTCAGCTCACCGCCCAGCTCGGCAAAGCGGGCGTCGATGGCGGCAAAGGTGCGCAGGGTCTCCAGCGTCTTGTCGGCCACATAGTCCTGGACCACGGCGGTCTCGCCGGTGTCGGCATCGGTGGTGATGGTGGCCTTCAAAAAGGCCTTCACGTCAGTGGTGTTCTGGTCCTTGCCAGCCAGCTGGGCGGCCTGCTGGTAGGCGCTGAACTGGGCCAGCAGATACAGGCCGGAGGACACTTCAAAGTCGCCGACTTTGCCCACGGTGTCCGGGGTGGACAGGCCGCAGCTTGCCAGACTGAAGATCATGACGAGTGCGCATACCAGCGCAAGCAGTTTCTTTTTCATGTGTAATGCTCCTGTTTTTTGAAATTGTAGATGGCTCGCCCTCTCAGGCGCTGACATCGAGCGGATGCGAGAGGACTGAGAGGGCGAGGATGCTATCGGTTACTTGCTTTCCTGCGGTTTGTCCTTGCCATTCAGGATTTCCGCCATCGCCTTGAGGATGCTCTGCAGCAGTTCCAGCGGCTTTTCGTCGGGGTGCAGGGTGACCGAAAGGTAAGGCTTTGAGCCTGCCCCGGCGGTGACGCGGCCGTTGAAGGCCACCAGCAGACCCCGGATCATGGGCACATCCAGGTGTTCCAGATTCAGCACGATGGTGTCCTTCTTCTGGGTCACCTCGTACACGCCCACGGCGGTGGCCTGCACCCGCACCAGCGAAACGTTCACCAGGTCGCTCACCGAGGGCGGCGGGTCACCGTAGCGGTCGATGAGCTCGTCCAGCACGTCGGCGGCGTCCTCCGGGGTCTGGATGGCGGCAATGCGCTTGTAGGCCTCGATGCGGCCCGGCCCGTCGGCGATGTATTTCTCCGGGATGTAGGCGTCCACCCGCAGGTCCACCAGGCATTCGCTCTTGTCGCGCTGCACCGGCTCGCCCTTGGCGCGGGCGATGGCCTGCCCCAGCATCTTGACATAGAGGTCGTAGCCCACGGCCTCCATGTGACCGTGCTGGCTGTGGCCCAGCAGGCTGCCAGCACCCCGGATCTGCAGATCGCGCATGGCGATGCGGAAGCCGGAACCAAAGGCGGTGAACTCCCGGATGGCGGACAGCCGCTTCTGGGCGATGTCCGAGAGGGTCTTGTCCCGCCGGAAGGTGAAGTAGGCGTAGGCCTTGCGGCCGCTGCGGCCCACCCGGCCCCGGATCTGGTACAGCTGAGCCAGACCCATGCGGTCGGCGTCCTCAATGATGAGGGTATTGCAGTTGCGCACGTCGATGCCGGTCTCGATCAGGGTAGTGCATACCAGGATGTCGATCTCGCCGTTGAGCAGGTGCTGCCACACGGGGTTCAGCTCCTCCTCGGTCATCTTGCCGTGGGCAATGCCCACCCGGGCACCGGGCACCATCTGGCTCACATGGGCGGCACAGGCCTCGATGTTGTCCACCCGGTTGTGCAGGTAATACACCTGGCCCCCCCGGGCCAGCTCCTTTTTCATGGCCTCGGCCAGGATCACGTCGTTGTACTCCAGCACAAAGGTCTCCACGGGCTGGCGCTCAATGGGCGGCTGCTCGATGGTGGAAAGGTCCCGGATGCCGCTCATGGCCATGTTCAGGGTGCGGGGGATGGGGGTGGCCGACAGGGTGAGCATGTCCACCCCGATGAAGTTCTCCTTGAGCTTTTCCTTGTGCTTGACGCCGAAGCGCTGTTCCTCGTCGATGATCACAAGGCCCAGATCGTGGAACCGCACATCCTTGGACAGCAGCCGATGGGTGCCCACCACGATGTCCACGCTGCCGGACTGCAGGCCCCGCAGGGTCTCCTTTTGCTGCTTTGCAGTGCGGAAGCGGGACATCATCTCCACCTTCACGGGGAAGGCCTCCATGCGGGAAAGGATGGTGTTGTAGTGCTGCCAGGCCAGCAGGGTCGTGGGGGCCAGAATGGCGCACTGCTTACCGCCCATCACGCACTTGAAGGCGGCCCGCAGGGCTACTTCGGTCTTGCCCACACCCACGTCGCCGCAGAGCAGCCGGTCCATGGGGTACCCCTTTTCCATGTCCTGCTTGATCTCGGCGGTGGCGTTGAGCTGATCGTCCGTCTCGTCGTAGTCGAAACGGGTCTCAAAGTCCCGCTGCCAGTCGCCGTCGGGCGGGAAGGCGTAGCCGGTGGCCTGCCGACGGCGGGCATACAGCTCAATGAGCTCCTGCGCCATCTCCTCGGTGGCCTTTTTGACCTTGGCACGGGTGCGCTGCCACTCGGCACCGCCCAGCTTGGCCAGCTTGACCTTTTCTTCATCGCCGGGGGCGGTGTAGCGGCTCAGCAGGTCCAGCTGGGTGACGGGCACATACAGCACGTCCGAGCCGGAATACTGCACCTTGAGGTAATCCTTGATGGCACCCTGCACTTCCAGCCGCTGGATGCCCGCATACATGCCGATGCCGTGGCTCTGGTGCACCACATAGTCGCCGGGCTTGATATCGGAAAGGCTGGACAGGGCGTTCTTGTTCTTTTTGCGCTTTTTGGTCTCAGCGGCGGTCTCTTCGTCCAGACCATGCCGACGGGACGAGAGCACGGCCGCGTGAGCGAACGGGAAGGTGCACCCGGCGGTCAGATGGCCCGGCAGCACCTGTACGATGCCCTTGGCGGGGCGCACATCCCGGCTCATGCTCACCGAGTAGCCCTTGTCGGCCAGGTCACGGGTGAGGGCCGCAGCCCCCTTGGGGGTGCCGGAAAACAGGGTGATGGCGTACCCCTGTGCAAGGAGCGGGTCCAGGTCCTCCCGCAGGGAGGCTAGGTCGCCGTTCCAGTTGGGGGCCGCAAAGGCCTCGGCATTGATGAGGTCTTTCAGTTTGAACTCGTTCATGCCGCGCAGGAAGTTCTCACACAGCAGGGTGCTCTGCTTCTGGGCGGCGATGACCAGATCGTCCATGGTCTGGTACAGCACATCCAGCCCGGGGCAGAGCACACCCTCCTCCAGCAGGCCGGTCAGCTCCTCGCTGCGGCGGAATTCGGTGGCCTTCTGGGCATCCCGGATGCCGCCCACCTCGTCCAGAATGAACAGGGGCGCGTCCAGATGATCCAGCAGGGTGGCCGGTTCCGGGTAGCGGATGCAGTAATACTTGTCCATGGCTTCCGGCATCAGGCCGGAGTCCAGCTGGGACAGGTCGGCTTCGGTGGCCTTTTCCAGCGCGGTGCGGTGTTTGCCGCGGGCCTTTTTCACAGCGGCACGCAGGGCCCCGGCAGTCTCTTCGGTGCTGCCGAACAGCACTTCGCGGGCAGGGGAAAGGTAGATCTTTTCCAGTGCGCCGTCCCGCCGCTGGGTCAGCAGGTCAAAGGAGGCCATGGAGTCGATCTCATCGTCCCAGTATTCCACGCGGGCAGGCTGACGCATATCCGGGGCATAGATGTCCACGATATCGCCGCGCACGCTGAACTGGCCGGGGCCGTCCACCTGACTGCGGCGCACATACCCGGCGGCAAACAGCCGGGCCACCAGCGCTTCGCGGTTGTACACCATGCCGGGCTTGAGGGTGAGGGTGTTTTTCAGGAATTCATCGCGGGGCACCGTGTACTGCAACAGGGCTTCGGCAGGGACGCACACGGCCTGCAGCCGCCCGCCCGCCAATGCACCCAGTACCGAAAGGCGGCGATACTCGTATTCGCGCCCGGCACCCTCCACCGGGCGCAGCATGAAGTCCCGGGGCGGGAACACCGCCGCGGCAAGGCCCAGCGCCTTGAGGTCATCCGCAAAGTGGGTGGCCTCGGCTTCGCCCGGGGTCACGATGCAGAGCACCCGGCCCAGATCCTTCTGCAAAGCGGCATACAGCAGGGCCCGGCCTGCCGGGGGCAGACCGAACAGCGCTGCCGGGCCGGGCTTTGCAAAGCTGGCCGCGATCTTCTGGTATTCCTGGGTCGCTTTCAACAGGGCTTCGTACATGGAAAACCTCCTTTCCTGTTGGGTTGACCATTTGAAATTGCCGCCGCATTCGCTTTGGCAATGGCAGAGGAATGATTATTTTTATTTGCAGCAGAGAAAAGCCTGCGGGCTTTTCTCTGCTGCTTTTTCACGAGAGGGGTCGTGACATCAAAATGCATCAAAGAACATAAATGCAGTTTGCCAGTGCTGCCCCACTCGGTGAAAATGTGTTTGGAGCGGCCCGCAGGCCGCGACAAACACGAACAATAAAAATAAAATTCCGTTGAAAATGCCCAGAGCGCAAGCGGAGGGCAGTTTAAATGAGGTTCTTACCCGTTATACTTGCTCTGTGCCAGACTTAGTTTACCGTCCATGATAAGATTGGCGGCGGCTTCAAGGTCGGCGTAGCGGTCGGTGATGGCCTTGGCGTCCTCGGCCGGAAATTTGCCCAGCACCCAATCCGCCAGGTCGTAGTCCGGGCGGGGCTTGGCTCCCACACCGATGCGGATGCGGGGAAAGCCGTCGCCGCCCAGCCGGGCGATGATGCTCTTCAGGCCGTTGTGGCCGCCTGCCGAGCCGGAAGGCCGGATGCGCAGCTTGCCGGGGTTCTGGGTGATGTCGTCGCACAGGACGATGACATGGTCGGCCGGGATCTTGAAAAAGCCCGCCAGCGGCGCGATGGAATCGCCGGAAAGGTTCATGTAGGTCAGGGGCTTGAGCAGCACCACCTTGTGGCCGTCCACTTCACCCTGGCCCCACAGGCCCTGGAATTTGGTCTTGCTCACGCTGATGCCCCATTTGCCGGACAGGTAGTCCAGCGCGGCAAAGCCCGCGTTGTGGCGTGTGCCGTCGTATTTGGCCTCGGGGTTGCCCAGGCCGGCGATCAGCCAGATATCGTTTGTGTTCATGTTGTTTGGTTAACCTTTTCTCTGAAAAATAGAATGGGATACAGCTATTCAGTATAACATACGCGCGCGAAAAAAGAAACGGATTCCGGGTGAAAGAACCGAAAATGCCCCCGACCATACAGAGGCCGGAGGCAGAAAATGCTTATTTCAGGTTCAGCGTGAGGTCAGAGGCCTTCCATGCGCCATCCTCTTTTACCATGGTGATGGTGCCGGTGACGCTGGCCGTGTTGGTTCCGTCGGCGGCCTGCAGGTCTGCGGAAAAATCATAGCAGTGGTCGGCACCGGAGCGCTTTTGCAGGGTGAGCCCCGCGGGCTGGCCGGAAAGCGAGGCAATGCGGGTGGGCAGACGGTTCGCAAGGAGCTTTTCCAGACAGGTCTGTGTCATGCAGTCCCCGAACTGTGCCTGATAGAAAGCCGCAAAGCCGCCGTCATCCACCTGTACAAGGCCCGGCTCGCTGGCGGTGTAGGAATCGTCCGCCGCCGGTTCCACGGCATCGGAGCTGGAAAGCAGCTGGGTCAAGATGGTCTGCGCCTGCTTCCCGGCGGGGTCGCTGCGCAGGCGGGTGAGCGCGAATACCGCCGCAATGGCCACGAAAAAGACGATCAGGCTCAGGGCCTGCTTACGGAACGTCTCAGACTTCATACAATGTACCCTCCCGGAAGGAAATCACTTGTTCTGGTCGGCTTCCAGCTTCTGCTTCTTGGCGATGTAGGCTTCCATCTTCGGTTCAGCCCAGCCCTCCAGGTTGGTCTGGCGCTCCCGGGCGATGCCCAGCGCCTGTGCGGGCACATCCTGAGTGATGGTGCTGCCGGCGGCGGTGTAGGCACCGTCGCCCACCTTGACCGGGGCCACCAGGTTGGTGTTGCAGCCGATGAAGCAGTAGTCCCCGATGGTGGTGCGGAACTTGTCCTTGCCGTCGTAGTTGCAGGTGACGGTGCCGCAGCCGAAGTTGCAGTACTTGCCCACGTCGCTGTCGCCGATGTAGGTCAGGTGGCTCACCGTGTTGCCGCGGGCAAAGTTGGAATTCTTGGTCTCCACATAGGCACCCAGATGCACACCGTAATCGGTGACCGTGTTCACCCGCACATGGGTGAAGGGGCCGATGTTGTTGTGAGGGCCCAGGTGGCTGCCGTAGACCTGGCTGGCGTTGACGGTGGTGCCCTCGTCCACGATGCTGTCCTCGATGAGGGTGTTGGGGCCGATGATGCAGCCTGCCCCAATGATGGTATGGCCCCGCAGGATGGTGCCGGCCAGGATGACGGCCCCCGGTGCGATCTGCACGTCGGGTGCAATCTGCACGGTGCGGCTGTCGATGATCACGCCGTTGGCGATGTGCTGCAGCAGGATCGTTTCACGGGCGGCCTCGGCGGCGTCCAGACGGGTACGCGCTGCATCCAGTGCAGCGGAAGAAATACAATTTTCCATGGGTCAGGAACTCCTTTCCGGCACACAGCTCCTGCAATCGAGCGTTTCGGCATATCCAAAGATGGATACAACAGGAGCTTTGCGCAGACAAAAAAGAATGTTGAAATTTCAAGGACAGAAAGTTGTATCCAACAGGCTGAGAAATCGCGTCAAATAAAGAAAAACCTCTCGAACTTTCTCCCATTTTATATTACCGGAAAACTTGGTAAAATTCAAGTGATTTGCATAAAAAACACCAAACAAATTCGGGATTTTGCATGGTGGAAAGCAGTGAGATTTCTGGTATAATAGTTTAGCATTCACGAAACAATGTTCATCGCCTATTGAGACAAAGGTAAACGATGAGACGGACGGGCCCTTCCGGCACGGCCGTGAACTATGGGAGGTAAACAACGCATGAGCAAAAAGTATCTGTACTACTTCAGCGAAGGCAATGATGCTTTCGGCGGCGACAAGGTCACCATGAAGAATACTCTGGGCGGCAAGGGCGCTGGCCTGGCTGAGATGACTGCAGCCGGCATGCCGGTGCCGCAGGGCTTCACCATCACCACCGACGCCTGCACCCAGTACTATGCAGACGGCCGTCAGATCAATGACGAGATCACTGCTGACATCTTTGAGCATGTCAAGGGCCTGGAAGAGATCACCGGCAAGAAGTTCGGTGACAACCAGAACCCCCTGCTGGTCTCCGTCCGTTCCGGCGCACGTCAGTCCATGCCCGGCATGATGGACACCATCCTGAACCTGGGCCTGAACGACGAGGCAGTTGAGGGCCTGGCCAAGAAGACCAACAACGCCCGCTTCGCTTACGACTGCTACCGCCGCTTCGTGCAGATGTTCGCCGACGTCGTCATGATGGTCCCGAAGAGCCTGTTCGAGGTCGAGATCGACAAGATGAAGGAAGCCAAGGGCGTCAAGAACGACGTCGACCTGACGGCCGAGGACCTGAAGGAGCTGGTCGGCACCTTCAAGAAGATCTACGAGGACAACGAAGGCCGTCCCTTCCCCCAGGATCCCCGTGATCAGCTGATCGAGGCTGTCAAGGCCGTGTTCCGCAGCTGGGACAACCCCCGTGCCAACGTTTACCGCAAGATGAACGAGATCCCCTACGAGTGGGGCACCGCTGTCAACGTGCAGCAGATGGCCTTTGGTAACTCCGGCGACCGTTCCGGCACCGGCGTTGCATTCACCCGTGACCCCGCCACCGGCGCTAAGAAGCTGATGGGCGAGTACCTGATCAATGCACAGGGCGAGGACGTCGTGGCCGGCGTGCGCACTCCTTCTCCCATCAGCCACCTGAAGGATCAGATGCCGGAGGTGTACGATCAGTTCGTTGAGATCGCAACCCGTCTGGAGAACTACTTCCGCGACATGCAGGATATGGAGTTCACCATCGAGGACGGCCACCTGTACATGCTGCAGACCCGTAACGGCAAGCGTACCGCTCAGGCTGCTCTGCAGATCGCATGCGACCTGGTGGACGAGGGCATGATCACCGAGCAGGAGGCTGTCCTGCGCGTGGAGCCCAAGCAGCTGGATACCCTGCTGCATCCCCAGTTCGACGCTGCTGCCCTGAAGGCTGCAGAGGTCGTCGGCAAGGGCCTGGCAGCTTCTCCCGGTTCCGCCTGCGGCCAGATCGTCTTTACTGCTGAAGAGGCAGAGGAGATGGTCAAGTCCGGCAAGATGAAGAAGGTCGTTCTGGTGCGTCTGGAGACCAGCCCCGAGGATATCGTGGGTATGCAGGTCTCTCAGGGCATCCTGACCGTCCGCGGCGGCATGACCAGCCACGCAGCCGTTGTTGCTCGCGGCATGGGCACCTGCTGTGTCTCCGGCTGCGGCAACGACAACGAGGTGAAGATCGACGAAGAGGCAAAGACCTTCGAGATCAACGGCCACAAGTTCGTGGAGGGCGATTGGATCTCCATCGACGGTTCTACCGGCAACATCTACGGCGAGCAGGTCGCTACTGTGGCTGCCACCGGCAACAAGAACTTCAACCGCTTCATGGGCTGGGCTGACGCCGCTCGTCAGCTGCTGGTCATGACCAACGCCGACAACCCGCGCGACGCACAGCAGGCCGTTGACCTGGGTGCTGAGGGCATCGGCCTGTGCCGTACCGAGCACATGTTCTTCGCTGAGGACCGCATCAAGGCTGTCCGTGAGATGATCTGCGCACGCACCGTGGAAGAGCGCGAGGCTGCTCTGGCCAAGGTCGAGCCGTTCCAGCAGGGTGACTTCGAGGCCATGTACCGCATCATGGGTGAGCGCCCGATGACCATCCGTTACCTGGATCCGCCGCTGCACGAGTTCCTGCCCACCAAGGACGAGGACATCAAGGAGCTGGCTGCCGACATGGGCATGACCTTCGAGGACCTGAAGAATGTGGTTGCTTCTCTGCACGAGTTCAACCCCATGATGGGTCACCGTGGCTGCCGTCTGGCTGTTACCTATCCCGAGATCGCTGCTATGCAGACCCGCGCTGTGATCAAGGCTGCCCTGAACGTCTCCGCTGAGACCGGCTACATGATCACCCCGCACATCATGATCCCGCTGGTTGGCGAGGTCAAGGAGCTGAAGTTCGTCAAGGACGTTGTTGTCAAGGTTGCTGACGAGCTGATTGCTGCTGCAGGCGTCGATATGAAGTACCAGGTCGGTACCATGATCGAGATCCCGCGCGCTGCCCTGACCGCAGGCGAGATCGCCAAGGAAGCTGAGTTCTTCAGCTTCGGCACCAACGACCTGACCCAGATGACCTTCGGTTTCAGCCGTGATGACGCTGCCAAGTTCCTGGGCGCTTACTACGAGAACAAGATCTACGAGAGCGATCCGTTCCAGCATCTGGATCAGATCGGCGTCGGCAAGCTGGTCAAGATGGCTGCACATGACGGCCGTGAGACCCGCCCCGACCTGGGCCTGGGCATCTGCGGCGAGCACGGCGGCGACCCCACGAGCGTGGAGTTCTGCCACAACGTCGGCCTGGACTACGTCAGCTGCTCTCCCTTCCGTGTGCCCATCGCACGTCTGGCCGCCGCTCAGGCTGCTATCAAGAACCCCCGCAAGTAATTGCGTGAGCGCTTGAAAAAGCACAAATAAAGCATAAAATAAGGCTCACCGTCAATTTTGGCGGTGGGCCTTATTTGTTTGCTCATGTATGAGATGAATTGCGTTTAATGCGGGGCTGCTTTTCAGAAGCATCACAGATACACCTCCACGGTCAGATCGGTCCACGCTGCACGGCGGAACTGGTGGGGCATCTTGTTGGCTTCCCGGTAACGCTTGGCGGTTTCAAAGTCGATGGCGAAGGTGAGGAGGGGCTTTTCCGATACAGCCATCAGATTGGTGCGTTCCTCTTTGGACTTCTTGCAGCCGGTGTTCAGCTTCCAGCGTTAGCTACCTTCAGATTGGCTCCAGTGTAAGCATTAAACAGAGCGGTCTTGCCACAGTTAGGGTTGCCGATAAGCCCAATTGTCATTTCATGCTCACTCATGCACGTCACCTTCTTCCACTGTAATATTTTTGGTAATGTTATACCCCAGGGCAAACCGGGTGCCCCGCAGTTTAATAATCAAAATTCCTTTCCCTTTTCGGTTCAATACAGAAATAGCGGTCTGACGGGTCATTCCTAAAGCTTCCAGACGCCGCTCCAACTGAAAGGAAAGATGAATGGACTTTACGGTATAGGTCCGTCCAATCTTCGCATCCTTCAAAAGCATCTTTCTCACCTCTCAATATCAATAAACAATCATTTAATCGTTCTGTCTGCATTGTAGAGCGGGGAAAATCGAAAAGCAATGGACGGAGTACAAGTCCTTCCAAGAGGGATAAGAAAACTTCTGAATGGGTAAACAGTGCTAAAAAAGGTTCTGACATTGAAGCACAGCTCCATGTCAGAACCCTTTTATTTCACAAATTATTTTTTGGGGGTGCGTCGCCCGCTGTTTTCCGAGCCACGCACTTCCTCATGGTAAAAGTAATCCACAATGACCGGGTGCCCAGGCTCTGCTCGTCCGTAGGGCAGCTCGTTGTCCACGAAGGGACAGTTGTTTTCTTTCGCCAGCCGTTCCGCTTGATCCTCCAAACCACGGAAGTAGCTTCTGTCTCCCTTGTTGTAGATAGCGTCGTACAGCGGAACCAAGTCAGGATATTTTTTACGTATATGGTCCAGGATGTCCTTTTTGAATCCGCCTCGCAGATTTAGATTCTCTAACCATATCAGGTCGCATTGATTTCTGACCTGATGGAAGATAGCCTCAAAATCCGAGATACCGGGAAAAACCGGAGCGATAAAGCACACAGTGCGGATACCTGCGTCATAAACCTGCTTCATGGCATCCAGCCGCCGCTTGATGCTGACGGCATCGTCCATATCATTTTTAAAGTCTTCGTCCAATGTATTGATCGACCAGGAAACCGTGACCTTTCCCAGTTCTTTCAGAAGGTCAATGTCACGGATTACCAAGTCTGACTTGGTACAGATGAGAATTTCCGCCTCGCTGCCCCGAAGCTGCTCAAGAAGCTTTCGGGTGTTCTGAAACTGAGCCTCCTGGGGCAGATAGCCATCGGTCACAGAACCGATGACTATGCGCTGCCCTTTGTACTTTTGCGGATTTTTGATTGCCGGCCAATGCTTTACATCCAGGAATGTACCCCACGGTTCGGTGTGCCCGGTAAATCGCTTCATAAACGAGGCGTAGCAGTATTTGCAGCTATGGGTACAGCCCACATAAGGATTGACGGAATAGCCGCCCACCGGCAGGGTGGATTTTGTCATAATATTTTTGGTTTCTACATCCTGAATGAGAATGCTGCTATCTTTCACTTCCGCCATGTATTCTGTTCCTCCAATATCCGGTAAAAAGCCGTGGGAAATTCTTGTACCATATGTGTTTCTCCCATGATAGGAAGTAGATCTTCCTTCATGAATACAGGGATTCCAAGCGCATGGGCCTGATGTGTCAGGTTCCACACCCATTCCGGTTTTGATACGGATTTGCCCTTCCTATGTCCGGTCTCAGTCCCAATGACGATCCACTCAATTCCGGTAAGGTCCACCATGCCAACATCATCAAACATAGGTTCAAAGGTCACATGATAGTGTCCGCCATGGATATGCTCCCGCAAAGTCCGGATACGGTTTTTCTCTTTACTGGAGGTAACAGTTACACCAAACCAAGCATTTTCTAGGGTAGTGGAAAACACAATATCCTCTGGTCGCTTGGTCAAAAACAGATATTGGTGCTGCGGATTTTCAGTTATCTTGGCAAATATCTGTTCCCGCCACTCTGGCTTCCAGTGGGAAAAATCGCTCATGCCGGTGAGCAGAAAATTCTGTGGGCGTTTTTTCTCCATCAGCCGCAGCTTATTGGGAAAAAACTCCGGCTTTTCAAAGTCATCGATCATGTGAAACCGGCGGACATTGTTTCTGGCATAGCAGTAGCTGCAACCAATAGTACAGCCGATCACCAGATTCATGTTCTGAATACAGTCTTTAATACAAACAGCCACCGCTAACGCCTCCTTTCCGTTTTAAGATTTAGCCTTCTACCGCAGGCGCAACTTTCCCGAAGCCGTTCCAGGCATACAGCCCCTTCTTGTCCTCATCGCCCAGGAACTTGTCCACCTGACAGATGTGCAGGATATGGTCGCCAACTTCTACCGACTGCTGCAAGGTAGCCACCATCGCCAGACGAGTATCCACCGGAATCTGGATGTCACTGCCCTCCACAGCCATCATCTCGATGTTGTTGGCGGCCACCTTGTCGGTCTTGGCACCGGTAGACGCTCCGCAGGCTATCACAGTCTGGGCAAGACTCTCGCCAGGAACGGTGACAATCACCTTGTCGGTCTCCCGTACCTGCTTACCGGTGTGGGACTGTTTTCCAGTGGCGAAGCCCACCATGGGCGGATTGAAGGAGAGGTAAGACACAAAGCAAATGGGAGCCAGGTTCGTAGAACCGTCCTCCTTTTTAGAGCAGATCAGTGTCAGCGGATTGGGGGAGGTCAGAACAGTAGCCTCCATAATGTTCAGTTCTTTCATGTCATTCAGACCTTTCTAAGAAATTTCAGTCGTTGACTGCACGGCTAACTAGTGATATATTTATTATACCTGCTAGCAATTTTTGTTCAAGTACGCAAATTGTTTGTACCTGGTATCAAAAAATATACTGCAAAAGACGAGGAAAGATCCAATCATGACTTATGAGGAATTCAAAGAAAAGGTTGGCAGTGTCATTCTAACCGATGATGGAAACTGCCCGGTCACGCCGGTGGTTCAAATGCTGCAGGGCAAATGGAAACTCCAAATTCTCTATGAACTATGCATCAAGTGTCCCATGCGGTTTGGGGAACTGAAAAGAGTTCTCAAGCCCATCACCAATACAGCTCTGACCAACGCCCTGAAGGAGCTGGAAGCGGATGAATTGATCCAGCGCATCCAATATAATGAAATGCCCCTACGAGTGGAATACTCCCTCACCGAGAAAGGACGGGATCTGCTGCCGGTCTTTTACGCCATTTCCCAATGGGGAATGAAATATATACCATGATTCTAACTATACTAATCTGCAAGATAATAGCCGGGAGGCATTGACGATTTGAGTCAACTTCCCGGCGTTTTATTTTCTGCATTTTCTACTGCTGCAAAGGATTCAGGAAGCAACCTGATTCATGAGAGTTGATAACTCCCACCGCCTGCAAATAGGCATAGATGATTACGGTCCCCACAAACTTCATGCCTCGCTTTTTCAAGTCTTTTGAGATAGCATCCGATAATGGTGAGCTGACCTTGTCTACTTCTTGGATGCTCTTTTCATCTGTCCAATGCCATAAGTATCGGTCAAAACTGCCCCACTCTTGCTGTATCTTTTGAAACACTTGTGCGTTGACCACTGCAGCTCGTATTTTCAGCCGGTTACGAATGATTCCAGAGTCAGCTTGCAGAGCCGTCAATTTTTCTTCGCTATAAGATGCCACCTTCCGTAAATCAAACCCGTCAAAAGCACGGCGAAATGCTTCTCGTTTATTTAAGACACATTCCCAGGTGAGGCCTGCCTGAAAATTCTCCAAAATCAACATTTCAAACAGCATCTGGTCATCGTGGACCGGTTTGCTCCATTCCTCGTCATGGTATCGCAGATAAGGTTGATTTTCCAGATGTATTCGGATGGCGAAAAAGGGCTTACTCAAATCGTAAATGAATTGTATCGGCTGGGATGTCTGGATGCAGGCGGTCATGTATCATGGGATGCTTCCAAAGTGAACCGTGTTTTACACAATGCGACCTATAAAGGCGGCATCTGCTATAACAAATCCCACAGTGATGGATATTTGACGCAGAAACGTGTGAAAAATCTGGATGAAAGCAGTTGCGTCTATGCGAAAGGGGATTTTGAACCGTTGGTATCGGAAGAAATGTGGGATAGATGCCAGCGGATTCTGCTGTCCCGCTCTGCACAGGTCATCGATGAGAACGGTAAAAAGCATAAATATATGAGGAACACACCCAAATCGGTCTGGACGGCAAAATTGCGTTGCAGCTGCGGTGCAGGATTTATTCAGTTCAAGTGGCGTGTGAACCGGGATGGTGCTGTAATTCATGGATTTCAGTGTTACCGCCGTACCCGTAGGCCAAGCATCAGTTACTTGCAGGAGCATGGCTTGGATTTGGGAATTAGTTGCCGAATCAAGGCAATTTGTGAGTGGAAGCTGGACTTGATGGCAGCAAAGGTGTTTGAACATCTTACCTTTGACAAGGGCAAAACGGTCAAGGAGGTCTATAAAATTTTGAACCGCTGCATGGTAGAAGAAAAGACTGTCCGCATTTCCAGAAAGGCGATGCTGGAAAACAGCATCGCCAGACAGAGGAAGCGTCTGGATAAGTATATAGACCTGTGTGCAGACGGAATCATCACAAAACAGGAATTGGCAGAACGGCGAAAGGGATTGGATGCGCAGATTGCAGAATTGCAATCTCAATATGAGAATGTGGAACAGGAGGATGAGCGCAGTGGAACCCTTGATATGAATTTAATTGCGCAGAAGTTGGATGAGTGGCAGAAGGCATCTAGAAATGATGTTAACCGGGAGCTTATCAATAGCTGTGCGGCGCAGATCACGCCGCTGACGAATGAGGAATACCGCTGGGTACTTGATTTCCAACTGACAGATGTGCAGAGTGGAAATAGTGCCACTTGTACGTTGGATGGCTTTATGGAGATGGCTCGTTTTACGATTTCATTTGAAGAAGCAAAGGCTTTTAAGGCTTCCCGGAATCAGGGAATTCGTAAAAATGAGTGGCATGACCTCACGGTAGCCGTGGGTATCCGCACGAAAGCTTGACCGTAAAGTACTGTGTCAGTTGTGCCGGATGTGTCAGAATTTTCGAGAAACCTTTATTATATATTATCTATTATCCCTATCGATTTATCTAAGAGAGAAAATAGAGTAGAAGGGATAAAAATAAAGAAATATATAGAGAGTTTCATAAAAACCTGACACATTTGACACACCCGACACAAGACGAAACGTATCTGAAAAAATTACAGTTATATATTATCTTTGTAGAAAGACCTGTGAGCAGTTTGATTCTGTCCACAGGTCTTTACTTTTTACTTGAAAATGGAGGAAAAACAATGGCTGATGTTATGGTAAAGATTCTAATGAAGGGCGCAAAGGCAATCGGGAAAACTGCCGTAATACTCATTATTTGGATCGCCCATAAACTCGAAAACAAGTAATCACATTAAAATTTCAGGAGGTAGTAGTTATGTCTGCAAATGTTGAAACCATGTTCTCTGTCCGTGAAACCCCGTGGCATGGCCTTGGCCGTATTGTCATGGATGCCCCTGCAAGCCGTGAAGCCTTGGAACTGGCCGGTCTGGATTGGCAGGTGGAGAGCCGTAATATCTATTCCGGCACGGGTGCTATGATCCCCGGCTATCGGGCTAACGTCCGCAGCACCGATGATGCTGTTCTGGGTGTGGTATCTGACCGTTATCGCATCGTGCAGAACGAAGAAGCATTCCAGTTCACCGATGATCTGCTGGGTGAAGGTGTCACTTATGAAACTGCCGGTTCCTTGCAGGGCGGCAAGAAAGTCTGGATGCTGGCGAAGCTGCCGGAGAAATACATCATCGCCGGAGACGAAGTGACCCCATATCTTGTGTTCTTCAACAGTCACGATGGCAGTTCTGGTGTCAAGGTCGCTATGACCCCTGTTCGTGTTGTCTGCCAGAACACCCTGAATCTGGCTCTGGGCACGGCAAAGCGCATCTGGACTGCTCGCCACACCGAAAATGTTCTGCTCCGGGTGCAGGATGCCCGTGAGACCTTACAGCTTGCCAACAGCTACATGGGGGAGCTGGGCAAAGGTATCCATGAGCTGACCACCATCAAGCTGTCTGACCGCAAGGTGCAGGAGTTCATCAATGAGTTCTTTCCTGTCACCGAAGATCTGACCGATGGCCAGCGGAAGAACAACCTGCGCTTGCAGGAAGACTTGAAGGCTCGCTACTACAATGCACCTGATCTGGAATGGGTTGGCAAGAACGGCTGGCGGTTCGTGAACGCTGTTTCGGATTTTGCTACCCATGCAGACCCTATCCGTAAAACTCGCAACTACAACGAAAATCTGTTCCTGCGCACCGCAGAGGGCAACCCCATGATCGACAAGGCTTACAAGATGGTGCTGGCAGCAGCATAAAGGAGGACGTATGAACGATGTGAGCAACCGGGCTGTCCGGGAATTTTCTGAGTTCCTGAACATCATCGAAGCCGATTTTCCAAAGCCTACTTGCACCACGGCATACGAGATCACGATGAAAAGCACCATTGTCAGTGCTTTAATCACGCTGGACATCGAAAAACAGATGGACGAGCGTTTCTGGAACCATCTCCGGGTGCAGCGAAACATTCTGGATTTCCTGTATGCCCTGTGGCTGGATGATGACCGCACTTTGGTGGACGAGTTTTCCACTATTATGAAGGACTTGGTGGAATACGATTTTGAAATCACCGATAAAAATATGAAGCAGGAGTTGAATATTGCATGAAACGATTGATTTCCACAATAAATCTGTCCAAAGAAGAGTGGCTGCGCTATCGAAAGTGTGGTATCACTGGCACGGATGCTGGGGCCATTTTGGGCCTGAATCCGTACCGCTCTGCATTTCAGGTGTATCACGATAAAATCAGCGATACCATTGAAAATATCGACAGCGAAGCTATGCGGCAGGGCCGGGACTTGGAAGAGTATGTGGCACAGCGATTCACCGAAGCCACTGGGCTAAAAGTTCGCAGAGCCAATGCTATCTACCAGAACGAGGAACATTCGCTTCTTCTGGCGGATTTTGACCGCCTGATCGTTGGACAGAAAGCAGGATTGGAATGCAAGACGGTTTCACCGTTCTCTGCGGATAAGTGGGCAGATGGTAAAATTCCTGCACACTACATGGCGCAGGTCAATCATTATCTGGCCGTCAGTGGTTTCGACTGCTGGTATATTGCTGCTCTGATTTTCGGAAAAGAGCTGGTAATTCATAAAATTATCAGTGATAAGGCTGTTTTGGATAATCTCATTGCCGAAGAAGAGCATTTTTGGAAGTACAATGTGATGCCTGAGATTGCGCCTACACCTACCGGAAGCGAGGGAGATACACAGCAAATCAACCAGATGTATTTTGACGATGATAAAAGCAAAACGGCTGATTTGAATGCAGTTCGTGACCTGCTGGACAAACGACAGTCTCTTTCTGACCAAATCGAACAGCTGGAGCAGGAAAAGACTGCGATTGAACAGCAAGTGAAGCTGGAAATGCAGGATGCCGCCTACGGTACAGCTCCCGGCTATAAGGTGTCGTGGGTGTCCTCTGAAAGTAAGCGTGTGGATTCCCAGCGGTTGAAGAAAGAACAGCCGGACATTTTTAATCGGTACAGTAAAAATGTGAGTAGTCGCAGATTTACTATCATTCATGCGGCATAAGTTTTGGATATGGCGGCAGGAAAGTAATTTCCTGCCGTCTTTTTTATGGGAGGTTTATTATGGCTACTGAAAATCCGTTCGTAAAATTATTTAGCATCGACTTCAAAGACCATGTGGAAGTCAAAAAGTCTGGAAATACTGAACTGAAATATGTGAGCTGGGCGTATGCTTGGGCAGAGGTGAAGAAGCTGTATCCTTCTGCCAGCTATGAGGTCAAAAAGTTCAACGGTTTGCCCTATGTCTATGATCCTATCACCGGATTCATGGTCTATACATCCGTTACCATTGAGGGCGTTTCGCATGAGATGTGGCTGCCTGTACTGGATGGCGCAAACAAGGCCATGAAAGCTGTGCCTTACACCTACACCACCCCGAAATGGGAATATAACCAGCAGACGCGCCGCCGTGAGAAAGTCGGCATGGAAGAACGCACCGTAGAAGCCGCTTCCATGTTTGATGTAAACAAGGCCATCATGCGCTGTCTGGTAAAAAATTTGGCGATGTTTGGCCTTGGCCTGTATGTCTATGCCGGAGAAGATTTGCCGGAAGATGCTGCACCGCAGCCGGAGTCAGAACCGCAAAAGCAGCCGAAACCGAGATCCGCTAGCCCGAAGCAGGAACAGCCGCCTGTGCCCTGCATCTGTGCCCGGTGCAACCAGCCTATCAAGAGGGTCAAGCTGAAGGATGGCTCCATCATGCAGGCGGCAGAGTTTGCAGATACCCATGAGGGAATGTGCGCAGACTGCTATAAAGCTACCCGACTTAATGTGGCATAAAGGAGAAATTTATATGTCTTGCAATGTGATGACCGAACACTATGAAGAAATCACTGTCTGCGGAAAGCCTGCATTATTCACTAACTTCCGCATCAAAAGAGATACCGTCCCGGATAGTCTGTATGTCTACGATGTGCGGCATGATGATGACTGCCGAGGAATTCCCTGTGAGATTGCACCATTTATCATGGTCAATCACTGGGGAACGATTATTCTTGCAGAGCCGTTGGAGCTACCCGATGACGGACGGCGGTATATCGACGAAGAGATGGACTGGAACTATGACCCATTTGGAGGAGCAGAGAAAAATCAAAAGCCTTGTGTGACGGTGGGAGAGTTTATGAATCAGTATCTGAACCGTTGATAAGAGCGAGCCGTGTCGCTCCTTATAAAGTTCAAAAGTTATCGCAGGTGACGGACGGCGCGAACCGTTCGTCAACGGAGACAATCTTTTGAACTTTATGAGGGATGACTAAGGCTCGCAGGAAAAAGTATTAAAAATGCCGTGGGTATAGAAAAGTATCAATCACAGCGTGATGAAACCGATTTGCTAAGGCAAATCGGTGACGCTAAAATGACGTTCGGCATTTTTGATATGGAGAGAAAATAATTATGAGCGTTTATGGTTATTGCAGAATTTCCACTGCAAAGCAGAGCATTGACCGTCAGGTTCGTAATATCATGACTGAATACCCGACAGCTCACATTGTACAGGAAGCCTATACGGGAACTTCCATCTTAAGGCCAGAATGGAGCAAGTTGTATCGGATTCTGAAAGAGGGCGATACTGTGGTGTTCGATTCCGTCTCTCGAATGTCCAGAAATGCCGAAGAAGGATTTTCGCTGTATGAGGATCTCTATAATAAAGGTATCCAGCTGGTATTCCTGAAAGAGCATCACATTGATACCGAAACGTACAAAAAGGCCCTGTCTGGCAGCATTGCTATGACAGGAACCAATGTGGATTTTATCTTAAAGGGAATCAACGAGTATCTGATGGCATTGGCAAAAGAGCAAATCAAGTTGGCTTTTGAGCAGTCTGAAAAAGAAGTGGCAGATTTGCACCAGCGTACTCGTGAGGGTCTTGTAACAGCAAAGCTGAATGGAAAACAAGTTGGACGTAAAAAGGGCACTGGATTTGAAACCAAGAAGTCTAAAGCGGCCAAAGAGAAAATCCGCATCCATTGTAAGGCTTTTGGTGGTACATTGGACGATGTGGAGTGCATGAAGCTGACAGGGCTTGCCCGGAATACCTATTATAAGTATAAGCGGCAGATTCGGGCTAGATTGGCTGACGAGGAAAAAACTTAAAAAGGAAAAGCTGTTATGAAGAACGAAAAATGTGCAAAAGATGAACCCCATAGCGAATTTACAAGGGAGGAACAACAGGAATTCTTGAATTTGCTGGATCGGATGACCCCGGAACAGCGTGAAGCACTGAAAAAAGTTTTGAAGTCCTTTACTTAATGAAGAAGGATGCCGAGTGACACAATGGCTGCTCGGCATCCTTCTTTTTTGTAAGCGTGTGCATTATTCGGGTAAAAATGCTTGAATCAAATCCAAGATAGCAGTTCTTTGTGATGGAGAAAGTCTGTCCCAAGTGGTTAAAAGGGATTTCTGTTCCTCTGTCAAATGGTGAATGGCAGCATCCTCTTCAAAAAACTGTGAGAGGGTGATACCAAGGCCATGACAAATTTTTTCAATCGAGGTTACGTTGGGCTGAAGATTTCTTCTGCGCCATGTTGATAAGGTCGATTGCGTCAGGCCAGAGTTTTCGGCAAGGGTGTATTCAGACCATCCACGAGCTAACCGCTCCCGGTCAATTCTTCCCAGAATGTCAAAGTTCGGCTTCTCGCGTTCCATGTCATTGCCCTCCGTAGATAAATCGTAGTGCTACTTACGATTTTAAGTGTAGATGCCTTGACAGGTAATTATATAAATCGTATAATTTTAACAAGATAAATCGTAATACGAGGCGATTCATTTGTCTTGTTTGATAATTGACACCAATGAAAAGCTTCATGCGATTTAAGGTCGTAAAGAAAAGATGAAAGGAAAAGTCAAATGAAAAAGAGAATTGCGTCAATGCTGGCAGCAACGGTGATGCTGTTTAGCGTAATAGCTTTGCCTGCTTCAGCTCAAACAGATTGGCTTGGAAACTCTGATTTGACAACTGCAAAGGTGCGTGAGATTGCAGACGCTGACACATTGACAGAAAGTCAAATTGCAGAAATCAATAATCACTACTCTGAGTATGAAATTATGCAGGGGATTTCCAAGACCTTAATAGAAGATTATGCTGCAAGGATAAATCCTGATAATCCGCCTCACTGTGCAGTTTGTGCTGGTTTTGATGATTTGTGGTTGCACTATATTAACGATGTTTACCGTCGACTTGGGTATGATGGGTCGAATTATAACATCCAAAGAGGATATGACTATGTTATCTTCCAAGGAGTTGCTGGAGGGAATAAGACATTTTTAAATGAAAGAAAGCACTTCCAAGCGGTGCGTAGGTTTGGAGCACAGCACGCGTACAAGTCTGATTACTACAATACTGGGGCTATGACGATTCGCCTTGGGAATGTCATAGAGAATAATGGCGTTAATAGTGTATATGATGGGTATATTTTAGCAAGTGATGGTACAGCGTACAATGTCCGTGTGAATGCTCCGAATGGTTATTATCAGCCAGGTCATACATACGATGATCTCAATCCGGTTTTAATTAAACTTGGTTACACAAATAGTCTTGGAGTATATGTAGAAGAAAACTTTGCTTACCTTTTGGCACCGGACTGTTCTTATGCTGATTTGGAAGAACTTTCCAATCTTGCAAATGAGGCGATTGGTGCAGAGATGAAATACCCAAATGCTGTAAATAATATGTATCGCAATACATATAATGCATATCCACTGTCAAAAGTGTGGAACTTCTATACACGTAGTTGGTCATAAAGTATTGAAGAATATGTGAGCGTCTGCGAAATTACCTTCATAAACTTTCTACGGGGGCATCCTCATAAGTGAAAGCTGGCGCATAGCACTTCCGATGGCAATGGTAAGCGATAGGTATGAACGAAAAAGGTGGTTTGTACTTTGATTTGGCGCACATATAAAACACTCAAAATGTAAAAGAGGCGGCAATATGTTGAATAAGGTTAAAAGAATACTCCAGTGGTTTATTGGCGGATGCTATATATTAAGTGGACTAGTGTACATTGGAGAGTATACGATGCCCGCCATTATCCTTATTATATTGGGTGGCGTGATAATTCTTCCGCCAGTTACGAAGAGGATTCCGGCATTTAAGTTTAAGAAAATTGCACTGATACTATTATCTTCTATTGTAATGATAGCGGGTATTCAGCTTGGAGAAACTAATCTTTCACCAGAAGTATTAGCGAAAAGAAAAGCAGAATCAGAGGCTGCGGCGGCCTCTCAAGCTGCCTTAGAAGCTCAGGAAGCCGCTGAGAGCGCATCTCGTGCAGCGGAGGAAGCAGCATCCAAAGCGGCTCAAGAAAAAGCAAAATCGGAAGCAGCGGCTGCATCACAAAACGAGAAAGATCAAAAAAAGATTGATGAATATAAATCTTTGATCCTTCGTAATTATGCAAATCCGGACGGCGCAAGTAAAGGCGACCAATCTAAATTTTTTGGTATTGCAGACAATGAAGAAGAACTCAAACTCTTCACAAGAGCATGGAGAGAGGCACTTTATGAAACCTGTATGGGGGAAGATCCAATTCCTAGCGATACCAGTCATGGAACATACATCAAAATGGTTGATGTGTTCAGTGGTTTCGTACACCTCTATTCTTACTATTATAAACTAAATGCAGAAGGCGGTGTGGAGAAGTGGATTCCGTATGAATATAATTTGTACAGGAACATTTTGGTGACCTCGTCTTCGTTTGATAAAGCTTTCAATGATACATATAAAGGATTTATCAAACCACAGAGCGAATATCCGGACGCATATACCGATACGTTTTATATCAGTCAGAAGCTGTCTAACAGTACAGGAAATAGCATTCTGGACGTACTCAACGATGCTTTTAGTGATGGCTCTAGCGAGTGGGTCGGTTATAAAGGCGGTTTCTTCAGCTATAATGACGATGCTTGTGTTCTCGTTACAGCCAAGGGAATGAGCTTTTCTGAGTCGGGTGATTACTCCTTGACCTATGTTGAGTCTGGAAAGACTACAACACTTACCGACAGCCGAGGATTTGAGCAGGAAGCTGATATTTACTACGCATACAATACAGATGAATTTTCTGAAGCATATGAAAATCTCAATACAGTTGATAATGAGATTGCAGATGAATCAAGTCTGATTTTTGAGTTCCTTATTGGCAATGAGAATTACACGGATTGGCAGTAAAGGTAAGGAGAGATAATATGCTATTGGTTGTCGTTGTTGTGCTTGTGATAATATTTTGGACTGCGCATGACTTTAAAAAAGCTGGTGCAGAAGTTGTAAATGAGAAGAACATCAGGAAGTATCTTGATTACCTTGTCAATGACAACGGATGGACAAAGAGCGGCGGACTCATTCCGACCTATACATCTCCTTGTGGCAAGAAAGGTTGCTACGCAGATTGGGAACGTCGAATTTATGCAGAGTATAATAAAAAGAAACTGAGCAGTACAGAGATTACGGCATTTTTTGAGCAATTCCAATAATTTACATTGGAAGAGGCTTGGAGATACAAAGAAGAGCAGGATAATTCGGGTAGCACAGTAAGCCGTAAAAAGACCTCCGCTTTCTATCATAAACGAAAGCGGAGGTCTTTTACTATCAGAAAAATACTTATAAACTAATTATAAGAATGAAATTTTCTTAAATGCTAGAATAAAAACCGAAAATGAGCTATAATAATAACAGGAAGGAGTTGAAAAAATGCTTTGCCAGTTTTCTTTTCAGAATTTTAAGTCTTATAAGGATGAAACAACATTTGATTTCCGTGCAATGGCAATTCCGGAGTTTCAGGATGCCTTGATTCGGCAGGAGAAAGCGGAAGATTTGCTTCCGGTCAGCGCGGTCTATGGCCCTAATGGTGGCGGTAAGACAAATCTGCTTCAGGCATTCTTTTGTCTGATTAACCTTGTCGTAAAGCCGATTCATGCGTTAGAGAAGAATCGACAGCCTATGATCTTCCAGCAGGGCAGCAGTGTGGCTCCTTTTATGCTGGATGAAAGCTCTGCAAATGAACCTACGATTTTTCAGGTGTTCTTCCGTGTCGGCGAGAAGGAGTACCAGTATTACATTTCACTCAAGGAAGAAATTGTTTTTGAGTCCCTCTTGTGGCGCACTCTTGGCGGCAAGAAGACGGGTCTGATTTTTGAGCGAGACGGTCAGAAGATCGAATTGGGTGCAAGTATCAATAAGGCAAGCATCAACTTGGACGTCAACCCGAAGATGCCGTATCTTTCTTTTTTGGCAATCAACTACAATATCCCTGTGATTGCAGAAGTGCAGAATTGGTTTGAATCCTGTATTACACAGAGCTACGCAAACCCCAGAGCAGAAAACATTGTGCTGGTGTCCAAGAGTGAGACGACTAAGGAAAGCCTGATTCATGCACTGAATGATGTAGGTATTGATTTGTCCGGTTATCGCTATGATGAAGATAGCAAGCACCTGTTCACGCAAAGAACGATCAACGGCAAGGTCTACGAGCTTCCCTTTGAAGCAGAGTCGGATGGAACCAAGAAAATGATCGCAGCCTTGCCGGTTCTGATGGTAGCATTGCAGGAAGGCCGCACAGTGGTTGTGGACGAACTGGATGCCAAGCTGCATCCGAAGCTGCTCCGATATGTGATCCAGATGTTCAAGAACCAAGAACTGAACAAGAAGGGCGCACAACTGTTATTCAGTTCTCACGACCTGACTACGATGAAAAACACTGTTTTCCGCCGTGATGAAATTTGGTTTGCCGCAATGAATGACAATCATGAGAGCGAGATTTATTCGCTTTACGAATTCCGGCAGGAGGACAATACTCGCGTCAAGAGCACAGCGGCCTTTGACAAGCAGTATCTGGAAGGTCGATATGGTGCAGATCCCTACCTTTCCAATATGCTGACAGGGAGGGACTGGGCATGAGTCTGAAACCTCCGAAAAAGAGTGACCTTGGGAAAAGCTGGATGAAGAATCGCCGTGATAAGGCAAGGATGATTCAGCCGGAATACCACTTGATTGCATCTGAAGGTACAGAAACCGAGCCGCAGTATTTTGGCGCAATTCAACGGATTATCAATTCTAAGTACCGTGATAGAATCCAGCTAAAGGTAGAGGGCATTGGCGACAATACGGTGAATCTGTTGATGAAAGCTCGTCAATACGTTCAGAATAACGGCATTGTATTTAAGCACGTCTGGATTGTCTATGACACAGATGATTTTCCGGCAGAAAATATCGACATGGTAGCACAGCTGTGCGAAGAATACAATGCACAAGGTGAGACGATTTACCATGCTGTATGGTCGAACCAGTGCGTAGAACTGTGGTATTTGCTGCATTTTATGTATATGGATACTGATATTGATAGATCTCGTTACTGGCCGAAGCTGAGCGATTGGCTGAAAAACATTGGTGCAGGGAGTTACGAGAAGAACCGCCCGGATATGTATGAAGTGCTGCGACCTTACATGGACATTGCGATTGCCAATGCAAAGCGATTGGACAAGCAAAATGAAGGACGGAAGCCCTCTGAGTCAGCACCCGGAACGAAAGTTTACGAACTGGTTGAGATGTTGAGACCTTATCTTTTGGACACGCAGTGGCTTTGACGCTGGAAAGGAGGCCCACGCAATATGTGTGATGTGCTTGATAAAGTGGAAAACAGAGGCATCGAAAAAGGCATCGTGAAAGGCGAAAGCCGTGGTGAAAACAAAATGGCTCTGTTGGTGAAGAAGCTTCTTGACCAGAATCGCATTGACGATGTAAAGAGGGCTTCTGAAGATGAAAAGAGCCGTGCGGAGTTGATGAAAGAACTTGGAATCAACTGAAAAATTACAAATAACGTATCACCGTTACTCCGAACGCTCTGTGATTTTGGCACCCGCCCAAGCTACGATCAAGAACCCCCGCAAGTGATTGCGTGAGAGCTTGAAAGAGCACAAATAAAAAAGTGCCAATAAAGCATAACAAACACCCCTCGGTTTCTACAGCGGGAAGCCGAGGGGTGTTTTATGGTTCACGTTATAAATGCAGCAGGCTGGGTGTTGGAAAAAGTACGCATTTAGATATCGTCAATTGGGAACATGGGGCGCATGATGCGCTTGAAGGGCAGGCGGCGGATATCCTGCAGGGTAGCGCCGTCGGTCAGGGACATCACGCACAGCGCGCCCTGCTGGGTCGGTTCAGGAAAGGCGTAGCCGGTCTTGACGATCACCACATCGTAGTCCATCCAGTCCACCCCGGCGGCAAGGGTCTGATGCCGCTCCACAAAGGGATGGTTCGTGTCAGTGACGATGATGTCAATGGGCAGGCCCTCTACCGACACGGTGGCACAGCCGCCAAAATCGCCATGTTCAGCAAACAAGACGGTGCCCTCTTGACGGCCCAGATGCTTCAGGGTCACAGTGAGCTGTACCGGCTCGGTCAGGGAGTCCAGACCCATGCCAAGGGTCAGAGGCAGGGTATCACCAATGGTATGACCGGCCAGCAGGGTATAGGCGGCGGGGTCCTGAATGGCAGAAAACAACAAGCGTTTGCCTCGCAGGGCTTCGGGTTTGGCCAGCACTTGCCGCAGCACCCATGTGTTGGCACCCATGGCACCGCTGGTGGTGTTGTCGCCGGAGTCGGTGAGGAAAGCCGGCTTGCCAGAGCAGTGCAGCACGGTCTGCAGAGCCTCGTCCGGCTCCTGCGTCAGGCCGGTGTAATGGAACTCGTGGCGGCGCTCCCACACAAAGGCTGCCAGTTCATCGACCTTTTGCTCTGCATAAGTACGAAATTCGTTGGAAGAAGGTACAACTACTACGCCGCAGCCAGCTACATCGGTATCGTGCCGGATGTAGCCCACGTGCCAGCTGGCACTGAGGATGCGGTTATCCTTTTCAATCTCGTCCATATACTGATTAATGGAGCGAACCGGTTCGTCGGCGGAGACGCTCTGCTCGCCGCCTAAAATCAGCGGCAGCTTGCGGTACACGGGAGTGATGCTGCGGCGGTGCTCCAGCAGTTCCAGCAAATGAGAGCAGACAAAGTGAATGGTCTGCTCTACATCGGTGTGAGGAGATTCACGATAACTGCGGATGATGGTGGTGCCCTCTACATATTCCCTGCACAGGTTGCCGTGGGGGTCACACACTACCGCAATGGGCAGGTAGGGGCCTACGATGCGGCGTACTTCCTTTAAGATATGATGGTCGCCGGAGCCGATGCCCTCCACCTCGCTGGCTCCGTGCAGGTGCAGGTAGATGGCATCCAGTTCGGCAAGGTGCTCCCGCACGGTCTGCAGAATGGTGGACTCAATGTACTCGAAAGCGGTGCGCTTCATCACGCCGTTGGAACCGGCATTGGCGTCCAGCGCCGGTACAAGGGTCACATCCGGGCGGTCAAATACATCACCCAGCTGCAGGTGCGCGACGCAGTCCTGCCCAAAGTGCAGGCTGACATCGTTCAGGTCGCACTTTTTGGGGATGTTCTCGTTGGCCTCCAAAAGAAAGCGTGCAACAAGGATATGGAACATACAAAGTACCTCCTGTATCAAGTGGATCACGGTGGAAAGAATCTATAAGACATTATAATATAATATAAGATGATTTGCAACTGGACGGCAGGCAGAATTTGACGCGGAAAGACTGGATTTTACCACACAATTGTGTTATGCTCATATAGTATAAGAATATCTGCCTTTGGAGGAACAACACTATGCTGGTGCCGGACAGCGCGACCCCGCTTTATCTGCAGCTGGAGGAAATTCTGCGGCAGGAGATCCTTTCCGGCAGCCGCCGGGAGGGCGACAAACTTCCTACAGAAAATGAACTGGTGGAACAATATAAAGTGAGCCGCATTACGGTGCGGCGAGCAGTTGAGGAACTGTGCAAGGAGGGGCTGGTGGTGCGCCACCCAGGCAAGGGCACTTTTGTGACCGGTGTGGTGATGCGCAATGATCTGGAGGAGCCCCGCGGCTGGACGGAGAACGCAGTGGCTAATGGGTACAGGCCGTCCACGGTGTGCACGGATCTGAGCATGGTGCCCGGTGCAGAGGTATGCCGCCTGTTCGAGCTGAAGCATGGTGAGGAACGCTATTGCTGTGCCCGGCGGGTGCGTGCGCTGAACGGCAAACCTGCAGTATATGAGCTGGATTACTTCCCGCCACAGGATGCAGAGTTTCTGACGAAAGAGCTGTTGAGCGGGTCGGTGTTCCGCCTGCTGCGGCAGTGGAAAAAGCTGCGGGTCATCCGTGAAAAAGAAACGATCATCCGAGTGCGGTATGCCGGTGCAGAAGCGGCAGCTGCGTTGGGCCTTGCAAAGAGACAGCCGGTCGTGTACACTCGCACCTGCTATCTGGACGGCAAAGACCGGGTGGTGCTAATGAACGAGCAGTATATTGACAGTGAACGCTATATGATTCGCACCGGCGGGCACGAACTGCGGCTGGATGAAACGGAAGAAAATGAGCAGAAATGAGAGCGACGGTAAAAAGGGCTGTGGGGCGGCCCTGTGAGGAAGAACTATGAATGCGATTGAACGGAAACGCTATATTCTGGACGAGCTGCAGCGCAATGGCAGTGTGGTGATCACGGACCTGGCAGAGCGTATCCAGGTGTCCTCTATGACCATTCGGCGGGATCTGAACGCTATGGCAGAGGACGGCATGGTCACGCTGGAACACGGCGGGGCAGTACTGAACAACGGTTCACTGTTTGAGTGCAGCATCAGCTTTAAAAGCGAGATCAATGCCGCTGAGAAAAAGCGCATTGCAGCCAAATGCATGGAGTATATCAACGAGGGCGACTCTATTTTTCTGGATACTGGCACTACGCCCAACGAGCTTGCCATGCTGCTGCGCGGCAAACGCAATATCAGTGTGCTTACCCACTCGCTGCTGGTGGCCAACACCGCCGCTACCATGCGGAACATCAAACTCATCATGTGCCCGGGTGAGTTCCGCGAAAACTCCATGGGCTTTTTAGGGCCGCTGACCGATGACTTTATCCAGTGTTTTCAGATCGACACCCTGTTCCTCTCACTGGAGGGCATCGATCTGAACGACGGCATCTCGGTGGTGGATGTGCAGGACGGCCATACCAAAAAGGTGCTGGTGGAAAAAGCCAAGCGGGTGATCTGCATGGCGGACCATACCAAGTTCAACAAATCGTTCTTCTATAAGATCGCGCCGATCACGGATGTGGACCTAGTGGTGACAGATACGGGTCTGGATGAGGCTACGCAGGAATTGTTCCGGCAGAACAATATCCCGCTTGCGCTGGCCTGAGAGTGTTTACAGCTGAAAGTAACATAAAATAACATGAAAAGAATGAATTTCCCAAGACAAATGTTAATTTTTGACGGGGAATTCATTCTTTTTTACGTAAATAGGGCGATAAATTCGTGAATGTGACATAAAAAGTAATTTTCTGTTTGTGCAAAGTAACAAATAATAACATTTATGAACAAAATATAACAAAAACGGATTGACTTTGACCGGGAAAGTGCTACAATGTAGAAAAGACGATGAGCGGTCAAAACCACATGAATTCTGCGGGTTTTCGCTGCGGCCGAGCGGTGAAGATACTTCACGGCAGCTCATTGAACAAAATGTAAAATGTAACATTTTGTAACATTTGCTGTACGAAAGGGAGGCACTTACTCATGGGCAAATATACAAAGATGTCCCAGCAGGTCCTGGAAAAGGTCGGCGGACTGAGCAACATCACCTTTGTTGAACGCTGCGCAACGCGGCTGCGCATTCATTACGCCAGCAAATCCAAGGTGGATGTGGAAGCGATCAAGGGCATTGAAAATGTCGTGGGCGTGGTAGCAAAGACCGGCCAGGTGCAGATCATCATTGGACCGGAAGTCAACGATGCATTCAACGATTTTCTGGAGGTCTCCGGCTGGAGGCCTACCGATGACCGTCCTACGGTCGTAGAAGAAGAGCCCGAAAAGAAGGGCTTTATGTATTGGGTCAACAAGTTCGGCAATTTCAGCGCGGCTGTCTTTATGCCGATCGTCCCGGCCCTGATCACAGGCGGCCTGATCCTTGCTATCAAAAACCTGATGGTCAACTACCTTGGCATGGGCGTTGACAGCGGCACTGCAAAGGTCTGCCTGGCTATCTTCAGCGCCGGCTTCTCCATGCTGCCGGTCTGGATCGGCTACACCATGGCCAACAAGCTCAAGATGGAGCCTATCATGGGCGCATTCCTGGGCGCTGTCCTCGTCAGCAGCTCGATCAGCGGTGTCGAAGGTCTGGATTTCTTCGGCATCCCCATTCCTGCAGTGGAGTATACTTCCAGCGTGATGCCCATTGTTATGGGTATCATCCTGATGTACTGGGTGGACAAGCTGCTCAAGAAGATCATCCCCGAAATGGTGCGTTACTTCTTAAAGCCGCTGCTCACCATGCTGATCGTCGTTCCCATCACCCTGATCGTCCTTGGCCCGATCGGCACTGAGCTCAGCGATGTGGTCGGCAGTGTCATTCAGGCGTTCTTCAACAGTGCCAGCATCATTGCTATGCCGGTCTGCTCTGCAATTTATCCCTATCTGGTCATGCTGGGCATCGATAAGGCCATTATGCCCATTGGTGCGGCGGGCCTCGCAAGCATGGGTTATGATCTGGTTTATCTCCCTATGGGCTACATTTCCAATCTGGCAGTCGGCGGCAGCGCACTGGCTGTTGCCATGCACCTCAAGGACAAGGGCCGCAAGGGCATGATCGCTTCCTTCGGCGTCACTGCACTGTGCGGCGTTACCGAGCCTGCTTTCTATGGCTCCCTGATCATGCGTCCCCGTGTACTGATCGGCACGGCTATCGGTGCTGTGGCCGGCGGTCTGATCGGCGGCATCTTCCCGCTCAAGAACTATGTGCTGGGCGGCTGCCCGGGCTTCCTGTCGCTGCTGTTCTTCCTGCCCCCGGATGGTTCTATGGGCAACATGGTCGTCGCCCTGGTCTCCGGCATCGTGGCTGTGGTGGTGGCATTCATCGCATGCACTGTCATCCTGAAAAAGTCGTACAAAGAGGATGTCTGATCTCTGTTTGAAACTTTAAAAGCTGGTTTCAAATCTCAAAGTGCAAAAAGCCAAGCATATTGATGCCTGTCGCCGCTGCGGCGGCGGGCATCAATGTGTGCTCGGACTTCTTAAAGGAAAGGAATTCTACAATATGGCAAAGCAGAAGTTTCTCTGGGGCAGTGCAACTGCCGCGTATCAGTGCGAAGGCGCTTGGGATGAGGATGGCAAGGGTCTGGGCGAGTGGGACGTGTTCTCCCACGGGAATCCGCTGAACCTGAACGGCGCTACCGGTGATGTCTCCTGTGATTTTTATCATCGCTATAAAGAGGATATCGACCTGATGGCCGCCGGCGGGCAGAATACCTACCGCTTCTCCATTGCATGGGCACGCATCCTGCCCAATGGCCGGGGCGAAGTGAACCCCAAGGGCATTGAATTTTACAACAATGTGATCAACTACTGCCTGGAAAAGGGCATTGAACCCAATGTTACGCTGTTTCACTATGACTTGCCCAACGCCATTGCAGAAGAAGGCGGTTGGGAAAAACGCTCCATCGTGGATGATTTTGAAGCCTATGCCAAGGTCTGCTTTGAGGCCTTTGGCGACCGGGTCAAGCTGTGGAGCACCATCAACGAGCCGAAGTATTATGCCTACTGCACGAACATGGTGGGCAACTACCCTCCGAACCACAAGCTCGACTTTGACCGCTATTTCAAGCAGATGTACTACGAGGTGCTGGCCAGTGCCAAGGTGGTGGCCCTGTACCACGCCATGGGCTTGAAAGGTCAGATCGGCATTGTGCATGACAGCAGCAATGTGGAGATCGCACCGGGCACAAAAGAGCCGGAAAAAGTCCGCCTGCTGGGCGACCTGTTCTACAACCGTCTGATCCTGGATACCTCTATCAAAGGTGAACTGCCCGGTGAGCTGATCCCCCTGCTGCGGGAAAACGGCATTGAGAACGACTACATCAAGCTGGACGATGCGCTGACTTTTGCCAAGGGCAAGGTGGATTTTATTGGAATGAACGTCTACAACCGTATGTACCTGACCGACTGGTCGCAGGGCGAGACGGAGGTATTCCACAACAACCGTGGTGCAGGCTCCAAAGCCAAGGAGGGTATGCGCATCAAGGGCTGGTACGAAACGGCCATTGCCCCCGACACCAAGCGCAATCTCTGGGGCCGTGAGATCTACCCCAAGTGCATGTACAACACCCTGATGGAGATCCGGGAGCGCTATGGCGATATCCCGGTGTACATTACCGAGAATGGCCATGGCTGCTACGAGACGCCGGACGAGAACGGCTATGTGCAGGACGATGACCGCATTGAAATGATGCAGGGCTACATCGACTATATGCTTAAGGCCAAAAAAGAGGGCTGCAATGTGCTGGGCTACTATGCATGGTCCACCATGGATCTTTATAGCTGGGTCAATGGCTACGAAAAGCGCTACGGCTTTGTGCGCGTGGACTTTGACCATGACAACAAGCGGACCACCAAAAAGAGCTATTATTGGTTTAAGAATCTGATCGAGGAATATCAGAAGACCGAAGAGGCAGGCGAGTAACAGAAAAAGGCTTCCCAAAGGCCGGGCTGTATGCCAAACACAGGAAATAAAAAGCGAGAGGTGCAAGAGATGAAACAGTATGATATCCGCCTGGCTAAGGTGCCGCAGCCGCCCAAGGACTGCACCGGAGAGCCGGTAATGCTGACCGATGCCACCATTCAGGAGCGCCTTGACAAGGTGCTGCAGGGCATGAAGAATCGCGGCCTTGAGCAGCTGGTGGTATACGGCGACGCCGAGCACTGCGGCAATTTCCAGTACCTGATGGGTTATTTTACCCGTTTTGAAGAGGCTCTTCTGGTGCTGGATGCCAATGGCACTGCTCACTTTGTGCTGGGCAATGAGAACCTGAACAAGGCGTCCAAAGCCCGTATCCCGGGGCAGGCCGTGCATGTTTCACTCTTCTCGCTGCCGAACCAGCCCAACCGTGCGGATAAGACGCTGCGCGCCCTGCTGGAGGAAGCCGGCATCGCCCCGGGCCGACGCATTGGCATTACGGGCTGGAAACACTTTACCAGCCCGGTGGAAAATAACGAAAAGCTGTTTGATATCCCGGCCTTTATTCTGGACGCCATTCGCGCGGTCACCGGCGGTGATGAAAACCTGTTCAACGCCGGTGACCTGTTCCTGGGCGAAGGCGGTGCACGCACCACCAACAATGCCAACGAGATCGCGCACTACGAGTATGGTGCCGCACTGGCTTCGGACGGTGTGCTGGATGCCATGGATCTGTTGGCCCCCGGCGTAGCCGAAACGGCGCTGGGCGCACAGCTCAACCGTCAGGGCCAGCACAACAGCATCGTTACCATTGCCGCCAGCGGCCCGCGCTTTATCAAGGGCAATATGTTCCCCACTCAGAACACGGTCAAAGTAGGTGACACCATTTCACTGACAGTCGGCTATCCGGGCGGCTCTTCCAGCCGTGCGGCCTATGCCGTGCGTGACGCTTCGGAGCTGCCGCAGGGCGCGCAGGACTATGTGGAAAAGGTGGCCGCGCCATACTTTGCCGCCTACACTCGCTGGCTGGAAGAAATCCATGTGGGCATGACCGGCGGCGAAATGTTTGATAAAATAGAAGAGATCCTGCCCCGTGCAGTCTATGGGTGGTCGCTCTGCCCGGGACATCTGGTGGCCGAGGAAGAGTGGCTCTGCTCCCCGATCTATGAGCACTCCACTGAGGTGCTTCGCAGTGGCATGATGCTGCAGATCGACATTATTCCCTCGGTGCCGGGCTACGGCGGCAGCTGTGCCGAAAGCACGGTAGTGCTGGCCGACGAAGCTCTGAAGGAGCAGATCTGCCAGCAATACCCGGAGATGTGGCAGCGGATGCAGGCGCGCAGGCAGTACATCATCCAGCAGTTGGGCATTCAGCTCTCGGAGGATGTTCTGCCCATGTGCGGCACTGTGGCTTACCTGCGGCCCTATCTGCTGGATAAGGAACTTGCCTTTGTGATCCGTTGAGTTTCCCCCTTTTGTTCTGTCAGCAATTCGCACGCTCTGTAATTTTGGCACCCGCCCAGGCTGCTATTAAAAAACCGAGAGCATAAGATTTTTGTAGCGGATTATCGTTAAAAATCAAGCATAAAATAAGGCTCACTGTCAATTTTGAAATGAACCCCAAAAGTTAGACAAAAATCAAATTAAGCGGTCCCAACGGTCTGAATCCTGTACTGCACAGGGCTCAGGCCGTTTAGTTTTAATTTGATTCGGCGATTGTTGTAATAGTCAATGTACTCAACAATGGCCTTTTCCAGCTGGTCAAGGGAATCAAATTTTTCTAAATAGAACAGTTCCGTCTTGAGCAGTCCAAAGAAGTTCTCGGCAACCGCATTGTCCAGACAAGTGGCTTTCCGAGACATGCTTTGTGTAATGCCCTTTGCCTTCCGTAGATTCTGGTATCAGTGCAACTCCGGCCAGTAAGCCTTGTTGGCAACGATCCTATCGTCCGGAAATCTGTTCTTGACGTTTACATGAATAAGCGGTACGATACCATTAAGACCGCAGAAAAAGAGCGGACGAACGATGCAGGATAAACCGGCACAGGGGGTGCTTTTTTGAACATCGAAAAAATCACGCAGGGAAAAAATCTGACCGACACGGAGCGCACCGTGCTGGAATATATCCTGGACCATCTGGACACGGTACAGACCGAGGGTGTGCGCGGGGTGGCGCGGGCGAACTATACCTCCACCTCCACCATTATGCGGCTGGCGCGCAAGATGAATTACAGTGGCTTTGTGGATATGTGCTACAAGCTGCGCTCCTTTACCGAGACACCGCATCAGACCATGCAGGAGGAGGAAGATTTCCTCAACGGCTCCAGCACCCAGTCTCTGCTGAATTACAATACCTACACCCAGCTGAAGATCTGTGCGGAAAAGCTGCTGGAGCAGCGGGATAAAATGACCTTTGTCTATGGTACCGGGTTTTCCGGCACGGTGGCCGCCTACCTGACCCAGAAGCTGGTGAACATGGGCATCCTGTGCTTCAGTGCCACCGGCGGCGATTCCGTGGGCATTTTTGAGAATACGCTGGAGCGGATGGGGATGTTTTTCTGCATCTCCAAATCCGGCGAGACCTCGATGGTGCGCGATAAGATCAAGACCGCGCAGGAAAACGGCGTGTTTACCGTGGCCATTACCGGGGAGCAGGAGAACAGCGTGGGCCGGTACGCCGACCTGTGGTTCCGGGTGGAAAACCAGTGGAAGCTGGACGACCAGAACACCATGCCCAACACCTTTTTTCCGCAGGTGATGATGCTGATCGAGCTGATCGCCTACGAGTACCGCCGCCTGTGCATGGAAAACGGCATCAAGTAAGAATGCCTGTGCATTCCGCACAAAAAAATCATGGGTTCTTAAACAAAAGTAATAGAAACGCGTTACTGTTTTGGGTAACGCGTTTTCATTTGTTCAAAAATTGTTTACACTTGCGTTGGTTTGTGGGATAGTAGCATCACAGACCCGGCCGGGTCACAGGGGATGGACGCATCCCAGGAGAATGGTTTTTGGAATTGTAAATGAAAAGGAGGCAAACCAATGAAGGAGAAAATGATGAACGCCATGCAGCGGTTCTCCAAAGCAATGTTCGTTCCCATTCTGCTTCTGCCTATTGTCGGTATTCTCATCGCAGTGGGCAACCTATTCACCAACGTCCGGCTGCAGGCGATCCTGCCATTTTTGAATAATCCCGTCACCATCGGGTTTGGCACGATCCTTTCGGGTTCGTTGAGTGCGATCCTGAGCAATCTTGGCATTATTTTCTGCGTTGGTCTGAGTATTGGCCTTGCAGATAAGAAAAAGACGGAGGCCGGGTTGGTCGCCCTGCTTTCGTTCTTCGTATTCATCAACGCTATGAACAAATTTATGGGTCTGCGGGGCATGCTGGTAGAAGGCAGTCTTTCCGGCACCGGCCAGGCCATGGTCCTGGGTGTCCAGGTGCTGGACATGGGCGTGTTCCTGGGCCTGCTGCTGGGCATCGTGATCGCATGGGTGCACAACCGCTTCTGTGAGACCGAGTTCAACAACGCCTTCCAGATCTACGGCGGCACCCGTTTTGTGTTCATCGTGCTGATCCCCGTCATGGTGCTTCTGGCTGTGCTGCTCACCTTTGTGTGGCCCTTTGCACAGGCTGGCATCAACGCCCTGGGCGGCTTTATCCAGAGCGCAGGCAACTTTGGTCTGTTCGTTTACGGTATGCTGGAGCGTCTGCTGATCCCCACCGGTCTGCACCATTTGGTCTATATGCCGTTCCTGTACACTTCTCTGGGCGGCACTGCCACCGTGGGCGGCCAGGTGCTGGAGGGTGCCCGGAACATCTACTACGCTGAGATCGCTGATCCTTCCGTTGCCGTGCTGAGCCAGTCCGTCATCTGGGACGCCCGCGGCATCTCCAAGATGTTCGGTCTGATCGGTGCCTGCCTGGCCATGTACCAGACCGCTCGCCCCGAGAGCCGTGAGAAGATCAAACCCATTCTGATCGCCGCCGCCGTCACTTCCTTTATTGCCGGCGTTACCGAGCCCATCGAGTTCAGCTTCCTGTTCGTGGCTCCTATCCTGTTTGTGGTCCATGCCGTTCTGGCTGGCTCCAGCTTTGTGGTCCTGAACCTGCTGGGCTGCCGTGCCATCGGCCCCAACGGCTTCATCGACTTCCTGCTGTACAACCTGCCCCTGGGCATTGGCAAGACCCGTTGGCCCATCTACATCGCTGTGGGCGTGCTGTACTTCGTTCTGTACTATGTGATCTTCCGGGTGCTCATCGTGAAGCTGAACCTCCACACCCTGGGCCGTGAGGCAGAGGGCATGGAGATGAAGCTCCACTCCAAGGCCGAGTACAAGGCCAAGGCGGCTGCTGAGAACGACACCGCTGCTGCCCCTGCTGCAGACAACACCGTGGACGCTGCTGCCATCGTGGAGGCACTGGGCGGCAAGGACAACATCCTGAAGGTCACCAACTGCTACACCCGTCTGCGTACCGAGCTGGCAGACCCCAACAAGGTCCAGGACGATGTGCTGAAAAACCAGACCGGTGCTTCTGCCGTGATCCACAAGGGCAAAAATGTCCAGGTGGTGTATGGCCTGAAAGTCGCTTCTGTTCGCAAGGCTGTGGACGCTGAGCTGGGTCTGAGCGGCGAAGATTAACCAATTGTATTCCCTGAATCGATTTATAGAAAACATCCAGTAAGAGGGAGGGTAATATTCCATGAAAAAGTTTTCTATTGTGATCGCCGGCGGCGGCAGTACCTATACGCCGGGTATCGTTATGATGCTGATGCACAGTCTGGATCGGTTCCCGATCCGCAGCTTGAAGCTGTACGACAATAACCCCGAGCGTCAGAAGGTCATTGCCGATGCTGTGGCGCTGGCCATGAAGAAAGTTGCTCCGGATGTGGCCTTCAGCTATACCACCGATCCCGAAGAGGCCTTTACCGATGTGGATTTCTGCATGGCACACATCCGCAGCGGCGGCTATCCCATGCGTGAGCAGGACGAAAAGATCCCCCTGCGCCACGGCGTAGTGGGTCAGGAGACCTGCGGCCCCGGCGGCATGGCCTATGGCATGCGCAGCATTCCCGACATCATGCAGCTGATCGACTACATGGAAAAGTACAGCCCCAACTGCTGGATGCTCAACTACTCCAACCCTGCCTCCATCGTGGCAGAGGCCTGCCGTGTGCTGCGGCCCAACTCCAAGATCATCAACATCTGCGATATGCCGGTGGGCACTCTGCGCCGCATGAGCTACATCGTGGGCAAGACCCCCAAGGACCTGGACGTGAAGTACTACGGCCTGAACCACTTTGGCTGGTGGACCAGCGTGAAGGACAAGGACGGCACCGACTACACCCCCCAGCTCATTGACTATGTCAGCAAAAACGGCTATCTGACCCAGAAGGCCATCGAGACCCAGCACATGGATGCCAGCTGGCAGGAGACCCACCGCAAGGCAGCCGATCTGCAGGCTGTTACCCCGGATTGCCTGCCCAACACCTACCTGAAGTACTATCTGTTCCCGGACTATGTGGTGGAGCACAGCGATCCCAACTACACCCGTGCCAACGAGGTCATTAACGGCCGCGAAAAGAACGTGTTTGGTGCTGCCCGTGCCATCACCGCCTCCGGCGAGTTCCACGGCGATGAGTTCAGCATCGACAACCACGCCAGCTTCATCGTAGACCTGGCCCGTGCCATTGCCTACAACACCCACGAGCGGATGCTCTGCATCGTGGAGAACAAGGGTGCCATCAGCAACTTTGATCCCCACGCCATGGTGGAGGTGCCCTGTCTGGTGGGCAACGATGGTCCGGAGCCTCTGTGTCAGGGTGAGATCCCGACCTTCCAGCTGGGCATGATGAACCAGCAGGTCGCCGTGGAAAAGCTGGTGGTCGAGGCCTACTGCGAGCACAGCTACCAGAAGATGTGGCAGGCATTGACCCTGAGCAAGACCGTGCCCAGCGCCAAGGTGGCCAAGGAGATTCTGGATGACCTGATCGTTGCCAATAAGGACTACTGGCCCGAACTGCACTAATGACAGCGTTTCTGAAGCGCTGCCCCGGATATTCTCTGTCCCCATGAAGTAAGCCGAAGGGACTGCTGCATAAATACCGTGCAGCAGCCCCTTTTTCTTGCATTCACGGTGCAAAGATGTGGAAAACCAGTGTCAAACGAGCAAAACGTTGAAAACTTAGTCAGCAAAAACAGACCCTTCCGACTTTACGAAGTCATTGGAAGAGTCTGTTTTTTCGATTTTCAGAAAATCAGAATTTCAAGTAGGCCTTGGGCTGGATGAGATGCTGTTTCTGTAAACCTCCGTTGCACTTGGAAATGAAATGTGCAATCATCGGCAGCCCGGTCTTGGGCAAGATTCCACCGACTGCTTTGTCTGGTGGTGTAAAGACCCTGATTTGGGTAAAGCTTGAGCCAGAGAAAGTGTTCAATGTATCGACTTGTGGCGACAACTGTGCAAAGTGGCTACACTGGATCAGCTCTGCATGGCGATTTTGAGCGCATTTGATTTTACGGCAGAGCATCTGTATGAATTTTGCATGGATAACAAGATGTACAGCGAAGACTGCTATTATCTGCTGGTCAATGCCGGAATCATTGGCATCCCCTGCGTGTCTCTGCAGGTCATGTGCATCCCTGCACCGATCGCCGGCTTCCTGCTGAGCGGCGGCGTCCACAATCAGCTGGTGGCCTCGGCAAAGGTGGTGCAGCTGGCTCATCAGATCGACCCGGACAACAAAGTCGGCTGCATGTGTGCAGGATTCTTTGCCTATCCGTATACCTGCGATCCCAACGACTTCCTGAAGCTGCAGCAGGAGGCGCAGGCGGGATTCTATCTGTTCTCGGATGTCTTTGTGCGCGGTTACTACCCCAGCTATGCAAAGTCGATCTTCGACAAGGAAGGCGTCGTGATGAATGTCTCCGAGGAAGATAAAGCAGACCTTGCGGCCGGTAAGGTGGACTACATGGCGTTCTCTTACTACAATTCCAGCTGCATCACGACCCATGAAGTGGATGCGACCGTAAAGGGCAACATGACAGGCAGCATCAAAAACCCCTATCTGGATGCCAGCGAATGGGGCTGGCAGATCGACCCGGTGGGCTTCAAGCGTGCCCTGCATGAACTGTACGACCGCTATCAGCTGCCGCTGCTTGTGATTGAAAACGGTCTGGGCGCACAGGACACGCTGGAAGCAGACGGCACCATCCACGACCCGTATCGTGTGGACTACATGAAACGCCACATTGCTGCCATGAAGGAAGCCGTGGAGGAAGGCGTTGACCTGATGGGCTACACTATGTGGTCCTGCATCGACCTGGTCAGCGCCGGCAGCGGTGAGCTGCGCAAGCGCTATGGCTTTGTCTATGTGGACGCCCACGATGACGGCACCGGTACCTTCAAACGTTACCGCAAGGACAGCTTCTGGTGGTACAAAAAGGTCATTGAGAGCAACGGCGAGGACCTGGGCTGAGCGCCCAGGCGGATGTCCTGAAATCCACGCAGGGTTCTGCGTGAGCGCCTGAAAAAGCACCAAGAAAGCATCAACTCCCGATGGTTTCTGTAACAGGAAGCCAGCGGCTTTTGTGTATTCGGAGAATGGAATCATTCGGCGTATGTGCTGGCCTTCTGCGTCATCACCTGCATCGCCTTTGTGGGAATGTTATTTCTCTTTCGACCGGTTGCTTGTCGATGTAATTCAATGCATTTCTTTTTGCGCTCGCATCTCTATTTCATGAAAATGCCCCCATTCCGGTTGTCCGGAATGGGGGCATATATCAGAGCAGACGGGGGGTGCTTTAAGCGTTACGGCTTTTTGTGCTCCGGGTTTTCGCAGCGGCTGTGGCAGGACGCACAGTTGCCGCCGCAGCCCTCACCCTTCCAACCGCCGTTCTTGGAGATCCACACAACGGCCAGTGCAAACAGGACGGCCAGCACCAGCAGGGTGATAATTCCACGCAGTGTCAACATTTTAAAAACCTCTTTTCCTGCGGAACGTTTCCGCCCTCAGTATACACGATTTTGCCCCGGAGCGCAACCGGAATGCCGCGCGAAAAAAATTGAAATTTTTTGAAAATAGGGCTTGCAATTTGCCCGGGACCGTGCTATAATAATCACGTTCCAATTCGGAGCGCAAAACAAAATATGGAGGATTAGCTCAGCTGGTTAGAGCACCTGCATCACACGCAGGGGGTCTGGGGTTCGAGTCCCTAATTCTCCACCATTCAGTTCGTACTCGAACCCAATTCTCTATGAGAAAGGGTTCGGGTACGTTTTTTGCTTACAGAAGGTTCTGCGAAAGGACTACTCGGAACAGTAAACGAGCAAAGGCAGGGTATCACCATGACGGTGGTATCCTGCCTTTTGCTTTGCGGAATCAAGTTCGCTTTGTGCGAACTTGGTCGTCATATCAGGGATGTTCTTTCATTGGCGGGTATGGTATACTCGGCTTAATAAACTGGAATGAAGTGGTGCACCACATGAAAGACGTACATTGTATAGAATTCCATACAGGCAGCAGAGAAGAGCGCATCCCGGAGCTTGCAAAGGACTTTCCATATACTGCCTCAAGAGCCACGTTGGATCGCTACATCGGCAGCACTGTGCCATGGCACTGGCATCAGGCGGTAGAGCTTTTCTACATGGAAAGCGGCTGCGTTGAATACACCACACCAGGTGGAAAACTTGTATTCCCGGCGGGAAGCGGTGGTTTTGTCAATTCCAACGTACTTCACACCACAAGGGCGATTTCTCAGACGGAAGAGAACGTGCAGCTTCTTCATATTTTCGATGTTTCTCTGCTGGCAGGGGAACGAGGAAGCCGAATCGAGCAAAAATACATTCTGCCCATTACATCCGACCCACAACTTGAGATCCTTCCTCTTTTACCGGATCATGCGGCAGGGCGAGAAATCCTGAAACGACTCAAAGAATCTTTTTGTTTGTCTTGTGATACATTCGGGTATGAGTTGAAACTGCGAGAGATCCTGACCGAGCTATGGTTAATGCTTGTGGAGCAATCGCATTCTGTAAGCTCTTCCAATCGGAACTCTGCCGGAGGCAACGATAAAATAAAGCTGATGTTGATTTATATCCATGAGCACTACCCGGAAAACCTCTCAGTCAAGGAGTTGGCAGCAGCAGCCTACACAAGTGAACGAGAGTGCTATCGCATTTTTCGTGAACACCTTCATACGACCCCGATTGCTTACCTGACCGCATACCGCATTCAGATCGCCTGCCAGATGTTGGCGGAAAACAAGGCTTCTATTACAGAGGTCGGGACTGCTTGCGGTATGGGAAATTCAAGCTATTTCGGAAAAGTTTTTCGGGAGGTTGTCGGCTGCACGCCACGTCAGTACCGATACAAACGGCAGAATAACAACACCATCTGACAGCATCAAGATATTATTTTTAGGCTGTAGGCGTTATAATGATAGTAGCAGAAGTGCACGATCCGTAAGTGCATATCATATTTGAAAACCTTTGATCTTCGGATGCGTTTTGCTATGAGAGAAAGGACGGTCCCCTTGGAGCTGAATTGCAATACAGCAGAAGCCGCTCTGGCTTGGGCAGGGCAGCAGAATCCCGGAAATTGGATCGGACATTCCCGTTTTGTAGCCCTTGCCTGTAAAAATATAGCAGCCAAATGCAACAATATGGATGCAGATCAGGCATACTGCTTTGGGCTGCTGCATGATATCGGGCGTTATGCAGGGGTAAGTTCTGAACGTCATTTGATCGACGGATACCGTTTCTGTATGGAACGAGGATGGAAAAAGGCTGGACAGATCTGTATTTCTCATGCTTTTATGATCCAGGATATCCACACTTCTATCGGAACCTTTGACGTTTCAAAAGAAGATTTCCGTTTTATGGAAAAATTCATTCAAACCGCTGTCTATGATGATTACGACCGTTTGGTACAGCTATGCGATGCCTTGGCGCTGCCCACCGGATTTTGTCTTTTGGAAAAACGTTTTGTAGATGTAACGCTTCGGTACGGTGTCCATCCGGCAACGATAGACCGATGGAAGAAAACGCTTGAGCTAAAAAATCTGTTTGAAAAACGAATCGGAGGATCGGTTTATACCCTGCTCCCCGGCGTTCTGGAAAATAGTTTTTCGCTGGAGGTAACCGTATGATAAAAATCGCTTTTTTTGATGTAGACGGAACTTTGCTCAAGTTGGGCAGTAAGGTGCCGTCATTCCAAACCGTACAGACCTTACAGCAGTTGCAGGCAAAAGGGATCTTACTGTGCATGGCGACAGGCAGAGGCTACCTCTCCGTCCCACATTTTGAAGGCGTTGATTTTGATCTCTGGCTGACCTTCAACGGCTCTTATGTCCGTAGCAAGGATGCAGTGATCTCGAAGAACCCACTGGACGCTGACGACAAGCGCAGAATTTTGCATAATCTGAAGCAAATGCACCGGGCGGCTGCCATCAGCAACGAACACTTTATCGTGACAAATGGGACAGACCCGGACTTGGAGCAGTATTTTTCCTTCGGCAACGAGAAGCTGATGATCTCCGAGCATTTCGACAAGCTCTGTGAGGAGGATATCTATCAGATCATGTGTTCCTGCAGCCCTTCTGAATACGAACGCATCCTGTTGGGAACCCACGCCACACAGATAACCGCATGGTGGGACAAGGCAGTGGATATCATTCCGCTGTCCTGCGGAAAGGGAAATGCTGTAAGAGCTGTTTTGGCGCATTACGGCTTTTCAAAAGCAGAAGCAATCGCCTTTGGGGACGGCCGAAACGACATTGAAATGCTGGAAGCAGTCGGCACAGGCGTTGCCATGGGAAACGCCCTCGATGAAGTCAAGGCAAGGGCAACAGATTGCTGCCGTTCTGTGGATGAGGAAGGCATCTATCATTATTGCCTTGAAAAACACCTCATCTAAAGGAGCTGTAGGAGCTGTTTTCTGGGTTTTTGTATCCGTCTACAGCAGGGTTTGGGGCAGGCACGCCCCAACAAGAAGCTGTCCCAAAGGGGCAAGAATTTTCAAGAATTGAAAATTTGTGGCCACGGGACGGTTCTTGCCCTTACCTAATATGCTCAAATTCGATTTTCTGTGATTGTTTCCAAATTGTTAAGGCGCACAAGCAGCAAAAAACTTCTTTCTTCTAAAGTGGTGGTGCTCACCGTGAGCCCCACCGCTTTTCTATTTTATATTTGAAGCTCAGAATCATTATTTTCAGAATTTTGAGCAGTGACAACGATTTAAAATCTTCTTGCAAACCGATGTAAAATATGGTATATAGGTTATACGAAGTATCGCCAAAATGATGTGTAAAGAGAGGTGCAACCATGACCGCTGTAATCTACGCCCGCTATTCATCCGACAGCCAGCGTGAAGCGTCCATTGAAGGGCAGCTGCGCGACTGCAAGGACTACGCCGAGAAGAACGGTATCACCGTGGTCGGCACCTACATCGACCGTGCCTACTCTGCCAAGACGGATGACCGCCCGGACTTCCAGCGGATGATCAAGGACAGCGGAAAGAAAATCTTCGATGTGGTTCTGGTCTGGAAGCTGGACCGCTTTGCCCGGAACCGCTACGATGCCGTGAACTACAAGTACCAGCTGGAAAAGAACGGTGTCCATCTGGTGTCTGCCATGGAACCCATTTCGCAGGGACCTGAAGGCATTATGGTGGAGAGTATGCTGATCGGCATGGCAGAATATTATTCCGCCGAACTTGCCCTGAAAGTAGCGCGCGGTGAGCGCGAAAATGCCCTCCAGTGCAAGTACAACGGCGGTATCGTTCCGCTGGGCTTCACCATTGGCAAGGAGGACCGACTGTACCATATCGACCCGGAGACGGCTCCCATTGTGCAGGAGATCTTTACCCGGTACGCCAACGGCGAGCCTGCCGAGAAAATCGCAGCCTCCCTGAATGAGCGAGGGCTGCGCACCCGCACCGGGAAGCCGTTCGTGAAGAACAGCTTCTTCCAAATTTTCCGGAACCGCCGTTACATCGGTGAATACCGATATAAGGACATCGTGACACCGGGCGGCATTCCCGCCATCGTGGACGAGGACTTGTTCAACCGGGTACAGCAGCGTTTTGAGCAGAACAAGATCGCCCACGGTCGGCCTGCGAAAGAGGATGTGAGCTATCTGCTGACCACTAAACTGTTCTGCGGCAAGTGCGGTACGCTCATGGGCGGCGAGAGCGGCACCAGCCACATGGGAAACACCTACTATTACTACAAGTGCGGCAAAGCCAAACGCCACGGCAAGGCGCACTGCGACCTGAAAGCCATCCGCAAGGAACCGCTGGAACGGTTCGTGGTGGAGACCGCCATCAAGGTGATTTTCAGCGATGAAATCATCGAACGGCTGATAGATTTGATTATGGAAGCCCAGCAGCAGGAGAACACCCGGCTACCCGTTCTGAAAGAGCAGCTCCGGGATATGGAGAAGCGGCTGGCAAACCTTCTGGAAGCCATTGAACAGGGTATCCTGACCCCGACCACAAAGCAGCGGTTGGACGAGCTGGAAGCCCGGAAAGAAGCCCTGAATACCAGTATTCTGGAAGAAGAACTGAAAAAGCCAGTCCTGACCCGTGAATGGATTCGGTTCTGGCTTGAGAAATTCCGCAAGGGTGACGTAGGCAGTACGGAACACCAGCGACAGATCATTGATACCTTTGTCAACTCGGTCTACGTCTTTGATGACCGGGTCGTGCTCAATTTCAACTTCACGGACGATGCCAAGACAGTCACCCGTGAAGAGGTTTTAGGTTCGAGTGCTGTGGACAATGCTCCACCAAACGTAAGGCCGTTTACCTGAAAAGGTAAGCGGCTTTTTCTTGTACCTACGTGCTTTTTGATATGCAAAAGTGAAACGGATTCACTTTTGCATATTGATAATGAAACGTGTAGGAGGCCCCCTTTTCAGTCGTTTGTAGCAAGTTTGTAGCAGATCTGTAGCAAAATTCGGGGAGTAACGACAAAATGGCTCCGAAAACCCGATTTTTACAGATTTTGGGGAATAAAATTTTATCCTTGAATTTTGTGCAGAATGACGACAGTGCTTTTCATTCGGATTCTAATGCCGTATAATAAAGAAAAAGATCATGGATGAAAGGAGAAATCGCTGTGCGCTACACCATCCGGCATTTTGATTTGCCACTGCTTACCTTTGAAGCAAACATGGACAGTGCAGATACTGACCTCCATATTATAAAGGTCTACGAAGAAAACCGTTCCTTTTTACCTTTGAACCTGACTGTATCAGAAGATGGTGTAGAACGCTGGCTGCGGCATCGCACAATTCCGAAGAACCGAGCGTATGTAGATGCTCTGCTCTCTAAGGTGGGGCTTTCTTTGAATCGTCCGCTGGGAATTATCACCGTCTGCAAAGGACTTTCACTCAATGATTGCTTTTGGGTCGATGCAGAAGGTTCTGGTGATACCTTTGCAAAGGTGAACCTCTACGATAATCGGTTCAGTCAGGTACTGGCAGCAATCGCTTTTACCGGCTATGGCAGCAGTGTGCGGACATCTCTTGCGTCTTGCCCGGAGTTCTCGACCAACGGGATGCTGCCCAAATGCTGGCGCAGACAAAACGGAAAAATCTATCTTTATAAAGGCGGCACGTCAGGGTTCAGCAATCTGGGGTTTGAACCGTACTCGGAACTTTATGCTTATCAGGTGGCACAGGCTATGGGCGTGAATGCGATCCGCTATACCCTGACCAAAGACCTGAAAAAGACGCTCTGTTCCAAGTGCGAGCTGTTCACCAGCAAGGAGTATTCCTATCTGCCCATCGGACAGCTTGTGCCGAAAGGCGGCATGAAGGCGATCCGGGAATATTATATGGAGCTGGGACAGCCGTTTGTGGATGCACTGGAAGATATGCTCGTTTTTGATGCAGTCATCTGCAATACTGACCGGCATCTGGGCAATTTCGGTGTGCTGGTGGACAACAAAACCAACAAAATTGCAGCGCCTGCACCGTTGTTTGACCATGGCAATTCCCTGTTCAGTCTGGGTGGAACGGATCTTTGGGACAACCAGAAAGCATTTGATGAATATGCCCGCACACTGCTTCCGCTTGCATACGATGATTTCTTTGCAGCTGCAAAGAGTGCAATGAAACCTCGTCACCGTACAATGCTCCATAAGCTGCTGGATTTTCGGTTTGACCGTCGGGCAACACGGTATAACCTGCCGCCGAAGCGTCTGAAAATGATTGAAAAAGAGGTTCAGCGCAGAGCAAGAGTGCTTTTAGGGTAAAAAGGAAATCGCCAAACGTGAGAGATTTTTCTCTCATGTATTGGCGATTTTTCTGGTTTGTGGGGATTATTCTTCTGGCAGAGCCAGAACTTCATCTTTGACCAGTTGATTGGCCGAGTCAAAGGCTTCGATCATCTGGGTCGCTTTCGGATGGAGATATGTTTTGTCCCTCAAATAAACCTGAAAACGGCTGATTTTGATACAAAACTGTCCATATATAAAGAAGCAGGACAATCAACACGGACTGCCCTGCAAAAGTAAAGGGGGAGCATCCGAAGATGCTCCCCCAGTAGATAGTTATTTTTTTCTTACCAGGCAGCGTTTTTTGAAGAATGCGATGCCATAGCAGAGAATGTCATCATAGTCATCCCGGAAATCTGCGGCATACATCCGGTCGTTGATCTGCTGAATGGCAGTATCACAGGCATCCGGCAGAGCATCCAGAGTTTTTGCATACTTGGCTTCAAAAATTGCCACACGGCCATTGCGGATATCCTTTACAATAACATCGCTGCGCCCCTCGCCATGCTCTTTGTTGGATTCCACCACATAGCCAGCACCAGTGAAGATGCCTGCAAGGAAAGCGTGGTAAAAATCCTCCCGATAGTCATGGTAGCTGATGGTCATGCGCAGCAGCTTGGTCATTTCTTTTGTCAGAGCTTCGCTGTTTCCGCTCCAGACTGAATCAAACAACGGGCTGCGGTTCCATGCCTTAGCGCTGTCGTCAAACCATTTGCTTACAGTGGTTTCAAAAATTTCCCGAATCTCTGCATTGGGAATCATCAGCGCAGAGCAGTCATCCGGCAGCGAATCCGTCAGATCCTTATCCCGCACCTTGGTCAGATAGCCTGTCAGATACAGCACACTCCAAAGATTTTCCTCAGAGGAGTGCAGATAATCGTAGGTCAGGTTTTCTTCAATATGCTGAACAATAGAGCCGCCAGCCATCAGAGTTTCAAGCTTTGTGGTGATATTGTCGCCTGCATAGTCGATGAAAGAACGGATGATGGCGTTATCACTGGTGTTTTTCCAATAGCTTTTCGGCTTCTGTGCTACACCATACTGGAAATCCCGCAGATAACTGATTACGTCCCACGGACAATAAATGTCTGCATCGCCAAAATGGTAACCGTCGTACCATGCCTTGATTTCAGCAGACTGCGATTCAAGATCAGCATCTTTCAGCATTTGATTTACATCTGCCTGTGTAAAACCAAAGGATTCGCTCAACCGGGGAGAAAGAATCGTATCCGAAACGAAATTGTTCGTCCCGGTAAAAATGCTTTCTTTGGCAATTTTCAGGCAGCCAGTAACAACAGCAAAGTCGAGGGAGGTGTTGTCTTTGAGCGTGGTGCTCATCATAGCCCGCATCACGTCCAGCATCTGCGAATAATATCCGTTGCTGCTGGCTTTTGCAATGGGAACATCATACTCATCCAGAATGACGACCGCCGATTTTTTGAAGTGAATTTCCAGCATCCGGGTCAACAGCAAAAAGCAGCTTTTGGTTTCATCTATGGATGCAGTGCGTCCCAGAATTCGCTTAAAGATGCCTTTGTCATCGTCAGAAATAGCATCGTCATCCAAAAGAAACTGATAATCCTGAAACGCAAATGCCAGTTTCATGCACAGCATTCCATAGGCACTTTCAAAGGTCAGACCGTCCGTGTCCTTGAAAGAGAAAAATACCACAGGACACTGGTTCATCCATTTTTTGCAAAGCTCTGTATTTTTGGAGATTGCCAATCCCTCAAACAGTTGCTTGCTGTCTTTGCGGATATCCAGAAAATTTGCGAGAGTGCTCATACCAAGGGATTTTCCGAAGCGACGAGGGCGAGTAATCAATGTTACTTCAGCGATACCTCCGCTAAGAAGTTCAGAAATCAGATTGGTCTTGTCGATATAATAATACCCGCCTTCTCGAATCTTTTCAAAATTCGAGATTCCAACAGGAAACTGCAAATCTTTCATGCAATGCTCCTTTCCGCTCACAGAGGAGAGCTTTCAGAACTCACTACTGTAAGTGTACCATGAAATATAGAATCATACAAGAATCAAGTGACATCGAAATAGAGCAGTTTTATTATGCTACGTTCAATCTGGTTGCCTTATAGCAGTCAGCGCACATTCCCTCATGGGTGGCTGCAAACTCTGCCGCCTGCAGGATAGAACCGTCCTTCAGCTTGACCCTCTTGATGGGCTGGTTGCACCGGGCACAGATGCATGGAATAGGCGGCTGTTCCTGCTTCGGGGCAGCGGATCTCGGTTTCGGCTGCTTTTGCGGCTCTGCCTCCGGCTGTGGTGCAGCATCTTCCGGCAAATCCTCTCCGGCATAAACGTACAGGCCCAGACCAAACATAGCGAGGTTCTTTACCAAGCACCGCATGATAGCCTTATTCACATCGAACATGGAGGCTGCTTCTACGGTGCGCTCTTCCATGCCGACCTTTTCACGGCGGCGGGTCTGAGGATTGTAGTCCCATTTCGGGGTGGTATAGGTGTAAGGCACAGCTTTCATGGCTTTGTTTGCGCCATCCAGTACAGGCAGCCACATTTCGTGCGAAACGCCCTCTATCGTGACAGTGGTATACACCATGAAGCCGGTTATGGGATCATAAACATAGGGCAGGCCGTTGAATTTCTTGACCTCATAGCTGGCAGAAGGATACAGCTTTTTCACCTCTGCCCAAGCATACGCCCAGCTTACATATTTCAGTTCCGTGCTGCCGGACTTTTTGACTTCCAGATGATCTTTGAAGTCAATAGCAAATAATTTTACGAATGGATTTTCCATAAGAATGCCTCCAATTCTGATAAAGAAAAAAGGGCACAACAGCGTCAACTGTTGTGCCCCATGATGTGAAAATTACGGATTGAGCAGAAAATCAATGATGTTTCGATGAATGATTCCGTTTCGGCTTAAATTCGCCAAATCACCACTGATAACATACTTAGGATAGTTGTCGTGCAGCCGCTCAAGATTACCGAACTCCCGTTCTTCATCGGCGGGAGTGATCAGGTAAGCAACCTGAATATAGAGCTTTTCATCTCCACGGTAGCAGATAAAATCAATTTCGGTGTCGTCCAGCTTGCCGACCTGAACTTCATAGCCACGGCTCCGCATTTCCAGATATACGATGTTCTCATACAACTTGTTGCTGTCAAGTTTTTCGCTTTTCTTGATAACGTTCCGCAGGCCAAGATCGACTGCATAGTACTTTTCTGTGCTGGACAGGAGCGCTTTTCCTTTGATATCATAGCGGCTTGCATTCAGAAGGATAAAGGCTTCCTTGAAATAATCAACGTAGTTCAGTACGGTAGCAGTGGTTGTCTTGATTCCTTCCGAAACCATGCGTCCACTGATATTACGGGCAGAAAACGGATTGCCGATATTGTCCAGCAGGAATGCAAGGACATTACGTAATGCGGTCTGTTCGCGAATATTGTGGCGCAGCATGATGTCACGGACAATGATAGCCTCGTAAAGATCGTCCAGATAGGTGGTGATCGAATGATCGTCAGGGAGGAAGAAACGCTGCGGAAAACCGCCGTACTTCAAATAGTCTGCGAAGAGCTTTTCATCCGAAGTATAGGTTCCATTTTCAATGCATTGCTGTTTTGCTTCGGCCAGCGAAAAGGGGAAAACCTGAATCTGGATGTATCGTCCGGAAAGATAGGTTGCCAGTTCGCCGGAAAGCAGCTTGGAATTGGAGCCGGTCAGGTAAATATCACAATCGAAATCGACACGAAGAGAATTGATTGCAATCTGCCAGCGCTCCACCTCCTGAATCTCATCCAGAAGAATATAAATTTTGCCGGTGCAGCCTTCCGCTTTTTCTGCGATGTAGTCGTAAAGCGTTTCTGCAGTACGGGTGTTGCGGAAGCGCATGGACTCAAAATTGGCCTGAATAATGTTCTGTGCAGGAATGTTGCGCTGGAGGAGCACGTCCTTGATCTGACCGAGAAGGACTGTTTTTCCACAGCGCCGGATTCCAACCAGAACTTTAATCAGATCCTGATCGATAAAAGGAATGATCTTATCCAAATAACTTTTGCGCAGAACCATCGTGCATCACCTCATATTCTTATCTTAGCATACAATTATTGTTGTGTAAACAGTATTGTACTTTTCTATTAAATAAAAATAGCTGAAACGCGAATTTTGTATGCCTATAGGCATACAAAAATTATGCTGCATGGATAATGGTAAACCTGCGGCTGCTTACATTCTTGCTGTACCGATTGAAAATATCGGGCTGTTCTTTCTTCAAACGCTGGGAGTCTACCCGTTTACTTTCGGAGGATACCCACGATACCTTATAGCCCGGTGCTGTGCCATAAGCGGCATCCTGCATTTGTAGCTTGACCTGCTGCTCAATAGCTGTTTTCTCCTGTTCCATCTGCTCGATTTGATCAGAAAGCTCCTGCCGCTTGTCCAACAGATTACGGATGGGATTCAGATCGGCAGTTTTGTTTCTATCATCTGCAGAGTACAGCTGATTGATCTGCTGTGTATCCCCCTCGCTTCCGGTAGGTACAGGCGGAATTTCGGGCATCACGTTGTATTTCCAGAAGTGCTCTTCCTTGGCAATGAGGTTGTTCAGAACTTCTTTGTCGGTTGTGATCTTGTGAATCACCAGCTCCTTCCCGAAAATCAGAGCAGCAATGTACCAGCAGTCAAAACCGCTGACAGCCAGATAGTGATTGACCTGAGCCATGTAATGTGCAGGGATTTTTCCATCTGCCCACTTATCCGCAGAGAACGGTGAAACCGTTTTGCACTCCAGCCCGGCCTTCTGTCCAACGATCAAACGGTCAAAGTCCGCCAGAAGCAGTGGATGTTCCTCACTTTGGTAGATGGCATTTGCACGGCGTACTTTCAGACCGGTTGCTTCGGTGAAGCGTTGTGCGACATAATCTTCCAGATCGCGTCCCTGGCGCATAGCCTCATTATCGATGTTCTCAATAGTTTCGCTGTTTTTGTCGCAGTAAACCTGAAAAGCAGAACGATAGGGATTTACACCCAGAATGGCACCTGCATCGGTGCCGGTAATACCGCACTTGCGGTAGCGGAGCCAATCCTCTTTGGACAGGTTCAAAGTTGAAATCAATCTTTTCATGCGCTTTGCATCCTTTCTTTCATAATAGATTCGGCAAGAATGAAGTCATATTCCACCAAGTCTTTCATGATGGTGGAAAAGTCGGCAGCTAACGAATGGCAAGAGCCAACCCACAGATCATAAAGAAAATCCAGAATATTATTTTGTACCCTGAGATGGTTCCAGTAGCGCTCCTCCAGTCTGCCCTCGGATTCCAAAACAATAATGGCGGTGCTGATGGTACTTTTCATCGTGATCTCATAAGCCATGGTAACGCTGATTTCAGAAGCACTCTTCTCAACGTTGTCAAAAAATTCCGTGAATTCCCTGAAAATGCGGTTGTTTACATCATTCATGGCTTGCTCCTTTATGCTGCTGCCAGCACCATCTTGTAGGCTTTGTCGATCATGGGGTTGCCCTCTGCGGTGCGCAGGAACAGGTTTTCGTTGTAGTTTTTGGTCTTGCGGAGAGGGTCTGCGTGGGTGGCAAAATCAGAGACTGCGTTGATAAAACGCCAACCGTTTTTGCCGACCCATTCCAAATCCGGTGCGTTGTAGTAGCGAGTCTTCAGATCTTCCTGCAGGCGCAGATTATTCTTCCGCTGGCAATCGGACAGGTCCTCAGAAATCGGGAAAAACTCATTGATGAACTCCTGCACCTTGTGATCGGATAAATCGATGCGAGCCAGCTCTTCGCCACGGTTGCCAAGTTCAACCATATAGTTGCTGGCCAGCTGCAGGGTTTCACGGGCATCCTGCACGCGGAGCAGAACATTTTCGGTGTGGCGTGCAGTCCAGCTGCGCTTTGCAGTATTCAGCGCAAGGTTCAGCGTGTTCTGGCAGACCACACGGATCGGAGTCATGGCTACTTTCACACCAGAACTTCCGTCATGACTGTTGAAGATTACAAGATATGGTACTACTTGATCTCCAGCGATAAGATATTTCCTCGGAAGCCTTGCCAGCATCCAGACCTTCTTGCCGCCCTGCAAGGAACCGGCAGTTTCGTAAGTGACGCCCTCGCCCAACAGGTCATCCGTGAACTGAAATGCTTCTTCGTTCTGCACAATGCGGTAGCGGTCGGACACCACACCCAGAACAGCATCATCGGTGTTGCGGACGTTAGCCCGATAGCCGGGGATCATAGCACCCGTGCCGGAATAGATATTGCGGCTTTCCACCTGCCAATCCAGACCGGCCAGTTCCAATGCTTCACGGCTTGCAGGGGCATCCATAATGATACGGCCAAGGCCGTGCCAAGGGGTCTCACGGACAGAGAACATCGTTTCAACATTTGCGGGCATAGTAAAATCTCCTTTTCAGTGTATTTTGCTCAGTTGTTGTTTTCCATTTCTTCAGCGATGCGGACGAGGACTTCCACCAGGACGGTGCCAACCTCTTTGACGATTTCGGACCAAAAGTTCATAATGCTTTCTCCTTTCTGCGCAGCTGCGCTTTAAAATACGATGATAATAATGATAGTGATGGTGCGGAATAACAAAATGCTCACCTCCAGACATAAAAAAGCCCCTGAGTCTTTCGACTCAGAGGCTTTGGATTATGATTATTATATCTGGGTGAAAAATGGAAATTTGAGAAAGCTAGAGATAAAAATGCCAGACCGGCATGAAGGTAGCTAAAAGAGATTTGGAAAAGTGGCATAATCGCTGAAAAATTCATCAATCACTTGTGTAAAGTGTGATTGATGAATGAGCGATGAAATGATATAATTAATTAGAATGGAGGGGAGGAAAAACAGATGCAGAATAAAAAACCGCCATTTGCAATTACAGAAAAAATTCTCACAGATGTAATGGAGATTTGTGAACTTGTTGGAAAAGTGAGCTCAACACAACATCTTTCATCTGACCCTGTTCTGCGTAGGCAGAATCGGATTAAAACAATTTATTCCTCTCTTGCAATTGAACAAAATACACTATCCTTAGAGCAGGTAACGGCTGTACTATCAGGAAAACGTGTCCTTGCACCGCCAAAAGACATTGCGGAGGTGAAGAATGCGTATGAAATTTACGACCATTTGAATGAATTGAATCCATACTCAGTGGAAGACTTACTGTTGGCTCATCATGTGATGATGCGAGGGCTGGTTCAAGAAGATGGTGTGTTTCGCTCAAAGCCAGTAGGTGTGGTTGACAGTCATGGAAATGTACTTCATTTTGGAACACTACCGCAGTATGTGCCTCCTCTGGTGGAAGAACTGCTCAAATGGACAGAGGACAGCCCGCTTCCGATGCTGATCAAAAGTTGCGTGTTTCACTATGAATTTGAAGTAATCCATCCGTTTGCAGATGGAAATGGAAGAATCGGAAGGCTTTGGCATACGCTACTGCTCTCCAGATGGAATCCGCTGTTTGCATGGCTTCCGGTGGAGTCTATTGTTCATGATCATCAGCAGGAGTATTATGAGGCTATCAATACATCCAATGCCCAAGGTGAAGGAACTGCATTTATTGAATTTATGCTAAGTGTGATTGAAGAAGCACTTTTGAGTGTAATCCCAGAAAACTTCGAAAAGAGCATGATGCCTACAAGTGGAAAAGAAAATCGATGGAATATTCTTGAAAAATACTTAAAAAAAGAGAAGATTATTCATAACAGTGATGTGCAACAGTTGCTGGAAGTCTCTTCAGCAACGGCAAATCGAATTCTAGTTTCTTTTGTAAAAGAAGGTAAACTAGAGAGAGTGAGAGATGGTCGCTATTGGGCGTATCAAAAGTTATAAATGGGAGTTGCATAAGCAATGCAGAATACAAACAGAGCACAAGAAAGTGGATATAAGGCTTCTCTGACAAGAGAACAGTTTTTATTCCACGAAATGCGAATTGTAGCGAAGCAAATGGTGCAAGGAGAGGATCTTGCATCAATGATACAAATAATTGCCGCCAATAATCTCTTCCAGTATCCAACTGAACGCATGACAGCTGGTATGGTTCGGGCGTGTTATCGGCGGCTAAATCTTTTGAATAGTGAACAACTGCTTCGGAATATTGCAGAGCATTCCGTGGAAGAGGCAAAACAAATTTGTCTTTACGCGATTATGAAGGATAATAGACTTGTCTGGGATTTTATGGTAACAGTTATTGGAGAAAAATATCGAAACCAAGATTTCAGCTATGGAAAACTTGACATGACAAGTTTCTTCATAAGATTACAAGAGCAAAATGATGCTATCGCAGATTGGAGCGAATCTACAGTCAAAAAGCTGAAATCGGTTCTAAATCGAATTTTAAGAGAAAATGATTATCTGGATAGTATAAAAGCAGGCCATTTGAACCCGGTTTGGCTTTATCCGGAATTGGAAAATGTGATTCTTACAAATGGGGATCAGGCGGTATTGCCCGCATTTAACCGTTTTGAGTGAGGAAGATTTAATGGGTGACATACAAAAACGCCTTGATAACGTTCGGCAGATGATTCAGAGTCAAGATTTCCTAGAAGGAAAAGGTCTTAGCAATGAAGTGAATATTCGTATCTTCTGCTATGAACCGAGAGATGAAATGGCGGTTCGACATTTCATTGAACAGCTATCTACAGATATGACACTGGGCTGTCAGTTGCGGATCTGTAATTTATATCAAATCTTCCTAGGGATTTGTGAAGGCATGGATATTTTAGATGCAATCCCCGATATGGAAGAAGAGGACGGTCATGATTATCTGTTGGAACAGCTTCAATCGACAATTGGAGTCGATGAAATTGTACAGAAAATTCAGAGCGAGCCGTTCCAGCCGGGAGAAGTACTGGTTTTGACTGGCGTTGGAGAAGCGTTTCCATTTATGCGAATTCATACGTTACTGGAGGCATCATTGTTTGCAGAGAGGCCGGTGCTTGTGTTTTACCCGGGAACATTTAACGACCAGCAGCTGCGGCTGTTCAACTGTCTGAAGCCGAACAATTACTATCGTGCATTTAACGTTGTGTGAAGGGGGAAACAGAGCTTTGGTTATACAGAATATGTTTGTAGAAGACATCAACCGTAAAATTAACGGTGTTGTCAAGGTTGACGAGGACGAGAACAAGGTCCTGGAACAGGAACTGAACGAGTACGTTATTACACGAGAGCTGAAGCGGCATTTTGCAGACTTTTTCAATACCTATGCAGAAGCGTTTGATGAACCAACGGCAGATACAGGAGTCTGGATCTCCGGTTTTTTTGGCAGCGGTAAATCTCACTTCTTGAAAATGTTGTCATACTTGTTGGAAAACAAAGAGGTTAATGGCATTCGTACGGTGGAGCGCTTCCGCAAGAAATTTGAGGATGACCCTGGTACCTTTATGCAGGTGGATCGTGCAACCAAAGGTGAAACTGAGACGATTCTGTTTAATATCGATTATGAAGGCTCTATCAATAAGGACAAAACAGCCGTTTTACGTGTTTTTGCTAAGGTGTTCTATAATCATCTGGGATTCTTTGGCAGCAATCTCAAAGTTGCTATGCTGGAGCAGTACATTACGCAGCAGGGCAAAATGGATGAATTTTGCCGTCTGATTGAAGAAAAGAAGGGCAAACCTTGGACTGAAGTGCGGAAAGCATTTGCATTTAATGGAAAATTCATTAAGCCTGCACTGGCGGAAGCATTGGATATCAGTGAAGAGGATGCAAACAACTGGTTTAACGATAAGAGTGCAACGGAACTCTCTGTTTCACAGCTTGTAGAAGACATCAATGCATACGTCAGCACAAAACCTGCAAACTTCCGCCTTCTGTTCATGGTGGATGAGGCGGGGCAGTATGTTGGCACGGACACGGATATGCTGCTGAATCTGCAGTCTTTGGTGGAAAAAATCGGCAGCGAATGCAGAGGAAAAGTCTGGGTGGTCTGCACCGGACAGGAAGCTATTGATGAGATTATCAAAGTACGAGCAGATGAATTTTCTCGAATTCAGGCTCGTTTCAAAACTCGTCTGAGCCTTTCTTCTTCTTCCGTAGACGAAGTAATTCAGAAGCGTATTCTGAAAAAGACTCCGGAAGCAGAAAGAACGCTGGATGCGGTCTATGAGAAAGAAAGCTCCGGGATGCGCAACTTGTTCAGCTTTACAAATGCAATGCCGGACATCAAGGGCTTCTCTGGTCCGGCACAATTTGCAGAGGACTTTCCGTTCGTTCCATACCAGTTTCTCATCATGCAGAAAATTTTTGTGGAGATCCGCAAACACGGCAATGCGGGTAAGCACTTCTCTGGCGGCGAGCGTTCCATGCTGAGCGGTTTCCAGGAAGCAGTCCAGAAAGTGGAAAAACAGAACGAGTTTGCATTGGTGCCACTGTTCCGCTTCTATGATACTGTACATTCTTTTCTGGACAGCTCTATTCGCAACGTGATTGACCGCTGCAGCAAAGCTGTAGAAAATCACGATGGTCTGGAGCCAATGGACGTGGATGTTCTGAAACTTCTCTATCTGATCCGGTATGTCAATGAGGATATTCCGGCCAACTTAGACAACCTTGTGATCTTGATGGCGGACGACATTCGTCTGGAAAAGGTTGCTATGCGCGAAAAGCTGCGCGGCAGCTTGGATCGGTTGATGGGACAGAACTACATCGGCCGTACTGGTGACACCTACAACTTCCTGACGGATGAAGAACAGGACATCCAAAAAGAAATCAACCTTACACAGGTGGATACTGGCGCTATTGTTGGGGATATAGCAAAGATTATTTTTGGCATAATTTATGATGCAAAAAAGTTCCGTTACGGCAAGTGTGACTTCCCGTTTGATCAGATGGTGGATAACACTATGTACGGCATCGCCACAGGCGGCATGCGTCTGCGCTTTTTGACGGCAGCTTCTGATGCAACGGAAAAAACGGAATTTCGCCTGATGAACAGCTCCAAAGGCAGCGAGGCGATTGTAGTTTTGGGCGATACGCCGTATTATGAATCACTGGAAGCATCCATGAAGATCCGCAAATATGTCAAACAGCGGAATGTCAGCCAGATGCCCAAGAGTGCTCAGGATATTATCCGCGGCCAACAGGAAGAAGCAACCAAGTATGAAGCTGAAGCCAGCAAAGCTCTGGTAGAGGCTATTGAAAACGCAAAATTTTACGCCGATGGTGAACATCTGGACATTAAGAGCGGCAATGCTAAGGCCAAAATTGACCAGACGATGGAGTATCTGGTCTCGCATGTTTACAGCAAGTTGGACCTGATTGGGAAAAACGCAGATACCGATGCCGAAATTATGGCGGTGCTTTCTGGTGCAGATGTCGTTTTTGCAGAAGCTGACCCCAACCGAGATGCGGAAGCAGCTGTGGAAGAATATCTTGAAATGCAGGCAATGAAGCATTTGCCTACCTCGATGGCGGATGTACAGAGCAAGTTCAGCAGTATACCCTATGGCTGGAAGGAAATCGACATTGCTTATGTGGTGGCGCGTTTGATCATGAATCAGAAGGTAACCATCAAATATGCAGGCACTACCATCCAGCCGGACAACGCCAAATTACCTGACATGCTCCGTAAAAAGAGTGAGGTGGGTAAAACATCCATTAGCAAGCGCGTGGTGGTATCGGCAACCAAAATGAAGGCTGTGCGGGACCTTCTGCGGGATTATTTCGATGTCATGGATGTTCCTGCGGACGAAGATGGTTTGGTTAAATTTATTGCCGATGAGTTCGGAAACCAGCTGCAGCATTATAACAAACTGAACGAGAAGTACGATGATACCCACAAGTACCCGGATCAGACAATAGTGCACAACGCTATTACTGCAACGCAGGAAGTGTTGAACCAGAAGAAGGACAACATCGCGCTGATCGACTATCTGCTCAAGAAAGAGGACGACCTCTTTGATCAGAAGGATGCCATGGGCAATGTCGAGACCTTCTTCAAGAGTCAGGTCGGCACCTTTGATGATGCTGCACGGCTGGAACACGAGATGCAGGCAGATCTGGACCGCATTGCGCAGGATGCGGCGGCATACGAGGCCCTGAACAAGATTCGGCTTATCATCACAGTGCCATCTTTTGGGCAGAAGTTCAACTACAAGCGCATTCCGGAGCTGAATGGGTTGATGCAAACGGTGCGTATAGCCCATGACCAGATGCTGGATGAAAAACGCTCTGAGATCCTAGAAACTGTACGTCAGTGTATGGAAGCTACCCACATCGCCGCCGACGGCGATCCCAAGGCGATGGACATTATCCGCAAATCTGACACCTACTTTGACGGGTACAAGGCGAAGATCAACGAATGTAAGAGCATTGCACTGCTGGACGGTATGATTATCCCGCTGAGCAAGTACAAGGATGATGCTGTTAGCAGCATTGAGATTGCACTGATGCCACCAGCACCAAAGCCGGCCGCAGAAAAGAAGGATGTTGTTACTCCGGCACCAAGGCAGAAAAAGGTGAAATCTTACAGCCGCCAGATCCTCTTCCCTGCTAAAACGCTGCGGGATGATGCGGATATCGATGCTTATGTGGAGAAGATTCGCTGCCAGCTTCAGAATCTACTGGACGACTGCGACGAGATCAAGTTGAACTAAATGGATATGTCGAATATGATTGAAATTTTCGCTGCAATTATAGGTGTTGTTGTGGGTTGGGCACTTAACGAAATCACGGATTCGCTTCATAAAAAGCCAAAGCTGTGCTTCCGAATGGTGTCAACCTCTACAAATGAATTGACGGACAAAGAGTATCGCACAAAAACTAGCTTGTCAGAGTCTGGAATTGAGGTGTTTAATATTGGCGAAAAGCCTGTAATCCTCAATGATTTCACTCTCACATACAGAGATAAAATACTTGTTGACTGTTTTATCGAAGACTCTCAGCAAGTAATTGCACCATATCAGAGCGTAATCTACACGCTGACTGAACAGGAAGCTGATGCGCTGCAATGGCACTGCAATCAGGCGCATTTTAAAACATGCGATGTTGAAGCGCATGGTGTTGATGGAAAGCAAATCAAATCTACGCTTTCAGTGCCGCTTTTTTACATTCGTTCAAATCTACACGCAGCGATGCCATCAAAATAGCAAGGATTAATAAAATGCGAGTTTTGGCACGTAAAGTCTTACCTTTCCCTCGGTACAAAAGGCTTAATGTCGTAGTATCATAAAAACGCTATCCTCTATGCAATTAATAACTCTAAAGTGAAATCAAGCTGAATTACAGCGGGAGAAAAAGATGGTGGAGAATGTTATCCCAAAAGTTTTTATATCGTATTCATGGACTAAGAGCGATTTGGTTCTCCAAGTTGCTAACAGACTAATGTCGCATGGCGTCGAGGTTGCTCTTGACAAATGGGATTTAAAAGAAGGACAAGATAAATACGTCTTCATGGAGCAGTGCGTCAATAATTCTGATATAACGAAGGTTTTGATTTTCTGTGATAAAACGTATACGGAAAAAGCCAACAATCGGACGGGTGGTGTTGGCGATGAAACGGTTATTATTTCAAGCGAAGTGTATGGAAAAGTAACTCAAGAAAAGTTCATTCCGATTATAACGGAGCGAGATGAAGAAGGAAAGGAGTATGTTCCTGCATATATAAAAGCAAGAATCTACATAGACTTTTCAAATTCGGACATATTTGAAGAAGAGTATGAGAAACTGGTTCGGAATATTTACAATAAACCATTATATAGAAAGCCAAAACTAGGAAAACAGCCTGAATGGCTTGATGAAGAAAAGAGTGATTTGTTTCCTCTGACTGATCTGATTCGTCAAATAAAAGGTGCAACAAGCGATAAAAAGAAGCATAGTTGTGCAAATAGGTTCATCGATGCGTATGTTGAAGCGTTGAAATCTTATTATAGGCCAATAAAAAATGCTGGAGAAGAAGTTTATAACCAATTTTTAGAGACAAAAAGTATCAGAGATGTCTTTTTGGACTTTTTGCCAGCGCTTGATGAGGCTGAAATCCCAATTTCGGAAGTGATCTGTCCAGCACTTGAAAAAATGTACAACGAATTGACCAGTGCTTATGGGTTTGAATCTGGTTCCTGTCAAGCGTCTGATTGGGATTATGAGGTATATCATATCTTTATATGGGAATTATTCATTGCAATCATTGCTTATTTACGTCATGTTGGGGAATATGCAGAAATCAATGCTATGATAACATATACGTATTTTTTAAGAAACAGCTCTTTGGATCGGAACGTCACAGAGAAGAACTACTGTGTGTTTCGGCATTACAGTAGTTTGATAGAAGAAAACTATAAACCTCAAACACAATATGCACGAAAATATACTTTATTGGGAGACACTATTTGCTCACAACGAGAAAAGCTGCCGATCTATTCCTCTGAGGCACTTGCAGAAGCTGATTTGTTTTTGTACCAGATTCGAAACGCTTTTCAACTAATACAATCGGAAAAGGTGTGGAGTGCTCCATACTGGTTCCCTAATTTGTACGTTTATGCAAAAAAGAATCCGGTAGAATGGACAAAAATCAAGTCAAGAAAGTACTGTAAAAAGATGTTTGATCTTTTTGATGTTCAAAGCATAGAAGAATTAAAGAAAGTGTTATCTAAATGTGTTAGTGATAAAAATGCGCAGATGCGATATCCTGGATGCTGGGAATTCGCACCAGCAATTTTGGATGTTGTTAAACTTGAAGAAATTGGCTCGTTGAATTAAGGAGAACCATCATGGATAAAAACGCCATCAAGAAATATGCGGTCTGGGCGCGGAAAGAACTGATCTCCCGCGTGGCGCAGAAAGCCCAGCAGTACGGCATTACGGAAACGGAAATGGTGGACGCCAGTGCTGATAGCGTCAACGGCAAAGTGTTGTCTGCAGAAGAGATGCAGCAGCGCAGGGCACTGATCGCACAGATCAATGAAAAGGGCTACCAGCAGGTTATGGAAGAGGTGGCGTATACATGGTTCAACCGCTTTTCGGCACTGCGGTTCATGGAGGTCAACGGCTATCTGCCCAGCCATGTGCGCGTGTTTACGGATGAAAACAATGCGTTCAAGCCCCAGATTCTGGCCGAAGCCCTGCATCTGGAATTGGATAAGCTGGATAAGGACAAGGTCTACGCCCTGAAAGAGACCGAGCAGACCGAAGAACTGTACAAATACCTGCTCATCGTGCAATGCAACGCGCTGAACAGCATTCTGCCCGGAATGTTCCAGACCATTGCGGACTACACGGAGCTGCTTCTGCCGGACAACCTGCTCCGGGAGGGCAGCGTCATCGAGCAGATGATCTCCCAGATCCCGGAGGACAACTGGCAGGATGCCGTCCAGATCATTGGATGGCTGTATCAGTACTACAACAGCGAGAAAAAGGACGATGTGTTTGCCGCCCTCAAGAAAAATGTCAAGATCACCAAGGAAAATATCCCGGCGGCGACCCAGCTGTTTACCCCAGACTGGATCGTGCGGTACATGGTGGAAAACAGCCTTGGACGCCTGTGGGTGGAGGGTCACCCGGACACCAAAACACAGCTGCTACCCACACCGGAGGAGCAAGCAGCTTATACTGCCGGGAACCGTGACCCGGAGGACACCAAGTGGCACTATTATCTGGAGGAAGCCCAGCAGGAGCCGCAGGTACAGGCCCAACTGTCCGAGATCAGAAAACAGTATGCCGACCTGACCCCGGAACAGATCAAGGCTATCGACCCTTGCTGTGGCAGCGGCCATATTCTGGCGTATCTGTTCGATGTACTGATGCAGATCTACGAGAACTACGGCTACACGCCCCGCGATGCCGTGACCAGCATTTTGCAGAACAACCTCTATGGTCTGGATATTGACGACCGCGCCGCCCAGCTGGCCTATTTTGCGGTGATGATGAAGGCCCGCCGGTACGACCGCCGCTTTTTCAGCCACACCACCCAGCCTCATGTGTATGCCATTGAGGAAAGCAACCGCATCGAAAAGCCGGATGTAGAGTATTTCTGCAACGGCAAGCTGGAATTGAAAGATGCTATGCAAACTATCCTCACCCAGCTGTATGATGCCAAGGAGTATGGCTCCATTCTCACCATCACCCCGCAGGACTGGGATGCCCTCTATGCCCGGTTTGACGAGGTGGCAGACGAGTTCTCGTTCCATCGAGAGAGTATTCGCAAAAAATTACTCCCATTGGTGCAGGTGGCGCAGACACTGGCACAGAAATACGATGTGGTCGTCACCAATCCGCCCTATATGGGCAGTTCCGGCATGGGCGCAAAACTGGCAGAGTATGTCAAAAAGAATTACCCGGACAGCAAGAGCGACCTGTTTGCAGTGTTTATTGAGGTTTGCGCCCGCATGGCGAAAGCAAATGCGTATCAGTCCATGATTACCCAGCACGCATGGATGTTCCTGTCCAGTTTTGAAAAGCTGCGGGAGAAGATGATGCTGACTGAAACCATCAGCATGGCACATCTTGGCGCACGAGCATTTGAAGAAATCGGTGGTGAGGTGGTGCAGACTACCGCTTTTGTGCGCTGTGCAAACCATATTGATGGCTATAAAGGTACCTACTGTCGCCTGATTGAACCTACCACTCAGCAGGGCAAAGAGGATATGTTCCTTGCTGGAGAAAATCGCTATACCGCAAATCAGGATAACTTTGCAAAAATTCCGGGAAGCCCGGTGGCATACTGGATTGGGCAGGATGTTTTTCGTGTCTTTTCAGAAAAGTCAGTTCGTGATTATGCAGAGCCTCGCCATGGAATGTCAACGGGGAATAATGATGTATGTCTTAAGCTATGGTTTGAAATTAACAGAAGAAAGATTTGCTTTGATGCAAGTAGTTTGGAGGAATTTGATTCCTCCAATTGTAAATTTGCGCCGTATAAAAAAGGTGGCTCTTTTAGGCTTTGGTATGGAAATAATGATTATGTGATTGCGTATGACAAGAAATCTCGCCAAATTATGGAAAGCCTTCCAGGATATCGTTCATCGAGTACAGGCTTTTTCTTCAAGCCTTCTATAAATTGGTCTGATGTTAGTACATCCGCTTTTGGAATGAGGGTGTCCCCTAGGGGATTTGCTTTTGATGGTCGTGGTGCATCAATGTTTTGCAACAATGATGTAATGATGTATATTGCTGCGCTATTGGCATCAAAATTTACGACGTACATCTTGAATATTTTGAACCCAACATTAACATTCAATATTGAAAACGTCGCAGCCATTCCTGTGATAATAGATAAAAACAAAAAGAAACAAATTGAATTTACAGCAGCAGACAACATTCGACTTTCAAAAACTGATTGGGATTCCTTTGAAACCTCTTGGGACTTTACCCGCCACCCATTTATTAAGGCTATTACCAAATACCCCAACATGATGGATATTGGCAACATTTACCTTGCTGAGTGCTATGATATTTGGGCTGGCGAATGTGAAGAACGCTTTGAGAAGCTGAAAGCCAACGAGGAAGAACTGAATCGTATTTTTATTGATATTTACGGCTTGCAGGATGAACTGACCCCGGAAGTAGAAGATAAGGATGTGACCGTGCGCAAAGCGGACCTTGGCCGGGATGTGCGCTCCTTTATCTCCTACGCTGTGGGCTGTATGTTTGGCCGCTACTCTCCCACCTATGATGGTCTTGCCTACGCAGGCGGCACATGGGATGATGGCAAATACAATATCTATAAGCCGGACGCAGACGGTATTATTCCCATCTGTGACGACGAATACTTTGAAGATGACATGATGGGCCGTTTTGTGGAGTTTGTGCGGGTGGTATACGGTGACAGCTCGCTGGAAGATAATCTGCGCTTTATTGCAAACGCACTGGGCGGCAAAGGCCAGCCAAAAGAGGTCATCCGCAACTACTTCCTGAACGATTTCTATGCCGACCACTGCAAGATTTATCAGAAGCGCCCCATCTACTGGCTGTTTGACAGTGGTAAGAAAAATGGCTTCAAGTGCCTGATCTACCTGCACCGCTACCAGCCGGATACCATTGCACGCATCCGTACCGATTATGTCCACGAGCAGCAGGCACGTTACCGTACTGCCATCGAAGGTTTGGAAAAACAGGTGGCCGCTGCCACCAGCACCAGTGAACGTGTCAAGCTGACTAAACAGTTGAACAAGGTACAGGCGCAGGATAATGAGTTGCACCAGTATGAGGAAAAAGTTCACGCGCTGGCCGATCAGATGATTAAGATTGATCTGGACGATGGTGTGAAGCATAACTATGAGATCTTTAAGGACGTGCTGGCGAAAATAAAATGAGAAAAACAGAAGAAATAAGCCTTTCCCTACATACCAAACATGTTACAAAAACCGTTTTGTCAAATAGAATTTCTTATAAGCGTGCTTTTATTGGCGATACATGTGCTGCGTATCATTACACTTCACCAGAAGGGCTTATGGGAATCCTGAAAAATCGTGAAATCTTTTTTACGGATGCTGAGTTTCTAAATGACGCAAGTGAACGGAAAAATATAAACGAAGACTTGAATCGTTTCTGGGCACGATGCAAAAAAGATTACGAGGAAAGATTCATTAGAGTACTTTCTGATATTCGAGTGAATGCATATGAGGACTACCGATTTGGCACAATTGACAAAGCCTATAAAGGAAAGGCCTGTCGGTATTTTGTCTTGTCGGCATCGAAAGATTCTGATAGTCTCAGTATGTGGAAATACTATGCTAAAAACGGAAGCTATAATGGCTATAATATTGGACTTGATACTCTGGCGCTTCAAGACACTTGGATAAATAGAGAACAGGGAATTGCGATAGAGTATGGCTCTGTGATTTACGAAGATGATGAAAAATATTATCAAATTAAAGAAGCCGTTAATCACATTTATGAGTCGTGGATACAATACGAATATTCTGACAAGTTGGATGAAAAGATTCGAGGCGAATTTGAAACATGGGTTTCGTTAAATTCACTGTTCTTTAAACACAAAAGTTTTTCAACCGAAGAAGAATATCGATATGTCGCAGTTGTCCCTACAGAAAATATAAAGATTCTTTCCTATACAACGGAAAATGGATCAAATGTGCAAATGTATAATTTTCGGGCAGTAGATGGCGTATTGACACCATATATAAAAGTTCCAATTTGGGGAACTGACGACTTAGACTTGAAAGCAACTTTTTGGAATGTAGCATCCATTGGAATTGCCCCATGTTTAAACTTTGAACTAAAGAAAAACGGTGTTATACAATTTGTGAAATCTCTTCCATATCGAGTTGAAAACTTTCAAATTAACAAGTCGAAAATCCCAGTTCGCTATTAACAAATTACAGGATTATAACAATGGAAACAGATAAAATCGTACTAGACCTCAACCGCCGGTTTGCGGTACCGCTGCCGGAATTTTATGAGCGCCGGATCATCTTCTGGCACGATGAAGAAAAGGAGTATGCGGACAAGCTGGATGAGATCCGGCTTGAAAATGCTAAGCTGGTTGCACTGACCGGCAGCAATACCTTTGCGGTCAAAAAAATGCTGTCGGTGGATGACCTGACGAGCAACTATGTTGTCTACTGCCCCATTTCCTACGAGCGGCAGGAGGATGACTGGCTGTTGGATATTGAACTATACAGCGAAAGCTACCGGACGGATGCTGTTTCCAACTGGATGCAGGAACTGGATATCTTGGACAATCCCTCTATGCGCAAGCTGGTGAAGCACTACCGGAAGTTTTTTGGTGCACAGGCTCGTCGTGCCAAAATCATGGCACAGGATAAGATACCTGCCACTCCGGCACAGCTGCACATGGCCGTGATGGCGGCGCTCTGCGGTATGAAAAAAGCACAGCCCAATGAAATCTTGCTGAACGTACTTCGTGGTGGGTTGGATAAAACGCAGAATCCAATCTATCAGAGTTTTGTGGATTATAGTGCGGAAGAAGCTTTCTGGGCAATGGTTCGGCAGGGCTGTGGCTATGCAGAGGAAGAGCCGGATCTTGGGCAGCTGGCAATTCATCTTCTGTTGACAGCTTCTACGCGCACACTGCGCCCGGAATTTCTGGCAGGGCTTGAGAGGTTCCTTTCCATTCCGCATCAGGCGTACTGCTACGAGCTGGTGTCGGAGTGGCTGCACAGTGATGATTTGCAGCAGCTTTATGACGTGGCCCGCTATGTGGAAGATGAAGCACATCTGCCGCAGAGGCTGGAAAAACTGACGGTTGATGATCTGGCGACAACGGAGTGTTTCCCGTGCATCAACGAGATTATCCTGAGCAAGCTGATGACGGAGATCAGTGACCATATTATTGATGTGGATGTGATCACAAAGACGGTGGAAAAACGTCGCACCTGTGTCTGGTACGAGTACTTCCGCAATTTCTACGAGGGTCTGTTGCAAGTGGCCAATATGCAGGAGTTCTTCAAAGAGCACTCCGCAGGGTTCCATACCCCGGACGCAAAGCAGGTCTGGAAAGAATATGCGGAGGACTATTACAGGATGGACACCTATTATCGACTGTTCCATCTGAGCTTCCAGAGAAGTCTGGAAACCTCCAATATCAAACTGGACGACCTGTTCAAGCATGTTGTAGATAAGGTAGAGGGGCTGTACTCCTACTGGTTTCTGGGAGGCCTCGGCAAAAACTGGTCGGATGTATGTGCTGATGAGATGGCAGAGCATGGCCGCGTATTGGAAATTCCGCAGCAGTCGGATTTCTACAATGAGCACATCCGTCCGGCAGACAACCGCGTGTTCGTGATCATCTCGGATGCTATGCGCTACGATGTGGCGGCATCACTGGCAGATGAACTGCGCAGAGAAACGCAGAGCAATGTGAAACTCGGCAGTATGCAGAGCATCTTCCCGTCTATCACGAAATTTGGCATGGCGGCATTGCTCCCACACAAAACGTTGACGGCTGAACTGAAAAATGAGGTACTGAATGTTCTGGCCGATGGGCAGTCTACCGCAAGCACGAACCGGGATAAGGTCCTGAAAGGTGTAAATCCGGCCAGCGTGGCGTTGCAGTATAAGAACATCATCGGGATGAAACGTGCAGAGCGTGCGGCACTGGTCAAGGGTATGGATGTAGTCTATATCTACCATGATACCATTGACGAAGCAAGCCATACTTCGGACACCTCTGTGTTCCCGGCATGCGATAGGGCTATCAGTGAACTGAAGAATATGGTGCGCATTATCGTCAATGACTTCGGCGGGGCGAACATTCTGATTACGGCAGATCATGGCTTCCTGTACACTTACAGTCCGCTGACCGAGGATGACAAAGTGGATAAAACCAGCTTCCATGATATGGAAGTGGAATATGGCAGACGCTATGCAATCATGCAGAAGGAGGCGGATCCGCAGTATTTGCTTCCTGTAAAATTCCTGGACGGAAAAACGGAATACACTGGATTTGCTCCACGGGAAGGTATTCGCATCAAGATGAATGGTGGCGGGCTGAATTTTGTGCATGGCGGTATCAGCCTGCAGGAAATGACGGTTCCGGTGATCGAATATCATTATCTGCGCAACGGCTCTATGGAATATCGGCGCAATAAGCAGAAGTATGATACGCTCCCCGTAACAGTGAGTTTGCTTTCTTCCAGTCGGAAGATCAGCAATATGATCTTTTCACTGGATTTCTACCAGAAAGATGCGGTAAGTGCAAACCGTGAGGCTGCTACTTATCTGGTGTGGTTTACGGATGAATACGGAAAGCCTGTCAGCGATACCCAGAAGATTATTGCGGACAAAACCAGTGAGAACGGCGCAGATCGTACGTTCCATTGCAACTTCAACCTCAAATCGATGAAGTTCAGCAATACAGCAACCTATTATCTGGTGATTGCGGATGAGCAGGGTCAGCAGATGCAGCAGCGGGAACAGTTCCAGATTGATATTGCATTTGCGATTGATGAATTCGATTTTTTTAACTGATGGGAGCAGGAGGACTATAAATGGAGCCGAATGCGGAAAATAGCTGCCGTCGAGACGCAATCAAGGAAAAATTACGGCAGAATTTTGATGGAAAGATCGTTCGCAAGGATCTGACTAAAAAGATCAAGGAAGGTGCGAATGTCCCGGTTTATGTGCTGGAGTTTTTATTAGGCCAGTACTGTAGTTCAGATGACGAAGCTATTATTGAAAAAGGCGTGCAGAATGTAAAGCACATTCTGGCGGACAACTTTGTCCGACCGGATGAAGCACAAAAGATTCTTTCGCAGCTGCGGAAAAAGGGCAGCCACACTATTATCGATATGGTGACCGTGCATCTGGATATCAAGAAAGACTGCTTCTTTGCAGAGTTTTCCAATCTGGGACTCTCCAATGTGCCCATTACGGACGACTACCCGGAAAAATTTGACCGTTTGCTCTGCGGCGGCATCTGGTGCATCGTTCAACTGGAATATGAATCCGAGGGTGACAGCACCTTTGGCATGGAGGACTTTGATAGCGAACCCCGGCAGAAAAAGCAGAAGGATGTTTCGCCTATCAGCATCCGCAAGCTGACCCCCATCCAGATGCCTCATATCGATATTGAGGAAGTACGCACCGGGCGTAAAGCCTTCACGCAGGACGAGTGGATGGATGTAATGCTGCGTTCTTGCGGTTATGAGCCGGAGCAGTTGAACCAGCGGGAGAAATGGCTCTTGTTGGCACGTATGCTGCCACTGGTGGAGAACAACTTCAACCTCTGTGAGCTTGGTCCTCGCAGCACCGGTAAATCCCACATCTATAAGGAAATCAGCCCTAACAGCATTCTGGTGTCCGGTGGACAGACGACTGTGGCAAACCTGTTCTACAACATGGGACGAAAGACTGTTGGTCTGGTGGGTCTGTGGGACTGTGTGGCTTTTGATGAGGTTGCTGGTATCAAGTTTAAGGACAAAGACGGCATCCAGATTATGAAGGACTATATGGCTTCCGGCTCCTTCGCCCGTGGCAAAGAGGAAAAGGCAGCCTCGGCCTCGATGGTCTTTGTGGGAAATATTAACCAGAGCGTGGATGTGCTGCTAAAAACCTCCAGCCTGTTTGACCCGTTCCCGCCTGAAATGGGAACAGACACTGCATTTTTGGATCGCTTGCATTGTTACATTCCCGGCTGGGAAATCCCTAAATTCCGCCCGGAGCATTTCACCAACGACTACGGCTTTATCACGGATTATCTTGCGGAGTTTATCCGGGAACTGCGCAAGGAACAGTACGGCGATGCGTTGGATAAGTATTTCCGCCTTGGTAAAAATCTGAACCAGCGTGATACGATCGCAGTGCGTAAGATCGTAGGCGGCTATGTAAAGCTGATGTACCCGGACGGTGAGTTCACCAAAGAGCAACTGGAGGAGATCCTTGTCTTTGCACTGGAAATGCGCCGTCGAGTGAAAGAGCAACTGAAAAAGCTGGGTGGCATGGAGTTCTATGATGTGAATTTCAGCTACATTGATCTTGATACCTTTGAAGAAAAGTTTGTGTCGGTTCCCGAACAGGGTGGCGGTAAGCTGATCCCGGATGGAATGTGCAATCCGGGACAGATCTACACGGTTTCGCGTGGAAAAAGCGGCATGATCGGTGTGTTCCGGTTGGAAAGCCAGATGTTGCCGGGCAGCGGAAAGTTTGAACGCACCGGTCTTGGCAGCGACCGTGACTGCAGAGAATCCACCAACACAGCCTTCAACTTCCTGAAAGCAAATGGAAACCGCATCAGCGGTGGCATCAGCACGGCATCTAAGGACTACATCATCAACTATCAGGATCTTCAGGGCATTGGTATGACAGGAAAATTAGCATTGCCTACGCTGATTGCGCTGTGCAGTATTGCGCTTGGACGGCCAACAGTCAGTACCCTTGCTGTTCTGGGTGAAATTAGTATCAGTGGAACAATCTTGAAGGTAGATGAGCTTGCAAACAGCCTGCAGGTCTGCCTTGATAGTGGAGCAAAGAAAGTTCTGCTGCCGATTACAAGCGCTGCAGATCTTGGAACTGTACCTCCCGAATTAGTGGGAAGTTTTAATTTAATCTTTTATAGTAGTGCAGAGGATGCAGTGTTCAAAGCATTGGGTGTTGAATAAAGGGGAAAGTTTATATGGCACAATTTGGTGTTTATGGGATACTCGTCTAAAAGATTATACTGTAATATTTTTAAGATGGATTCCTTGCTAACATGGTCGACATGAAATACAAATTAATGTTTTGATGTAAAAATGAGGAGGTATCTATGGAAGATAGCGTTCCAAAGTATGATTTGTTTCAAAAAGCATATAAAAAATTGAAATCAACTGCGTATTATGACAAGACAAACCTCCATTTGAGAGATCGGATTGCGGAAGCGGAAAACACTCTCAATATAACGATAGAGGAACGCTTGAAGGATTTGCACCAAGCGTTTGTAGCGTCAGATAGCACGAAGTGGAAAAGGAAAAAAGAAGATATTTTGGAAAGCATTTCCTGTCGTCTGCTTCCGAAAAAGATTATGGATACAAAGGAAGAAAAGAATTGTTCGGACAGAACAAAAGGCGTTTTGATTAGTGGAGTGCCAGCAAAACAAGTCAAAGTTGATGAGATACAATATTTCATTGACATGAAGATTGAGGGAATGATTCTTGGCGTTCTATGGATTATGATGATAGGATGGCAGTTAGATAAATCCTATACCAATTGCTATGGAAATCGTATACGAAAGACGCTATATAATGAATTTTCTAAAGAACCGACCTTTTCTCCAGCGCTGTTTGAGCCGTATTTTCAGAATTATGAGAGTTGGCGAGATCAGGCATTAACTTTGGCACAGAAGTGTATGCAACAAGATGATGTTCTGATTTTTACGCTAGACTTTAAGCGCTACTACTACTCCGTGGATGTATCAGAGAAATTCATGAAGGAGATTCTTACTAGGGTAAAAGGAAAATCTGACTACAATGAAGAATATCTGAGTAGGATAAATGACTTTGTGTACTGTGTGATCAAAAGATATTCACAAATCTACAGAGAGCATAGCGGAGAAGAGCGGATTCGCCGTATATTACCAATTGGGTTTCTGCCATCGGGGGTTTTAGCAAACGAGTGTCTGAAAAAATTTGATACAGCAATTTTGGACGGATGGAATCCACTTTACTATGGACGGTATGTAGATGATATATTGCTTGTGGAAAAGGTGGAAAAGGGAAGCCGAATCGCTCAAAAAGCGCAGGATGGTAAACTGGAATTCTATGAGGCCTTTGAATATTATACGGTAAATAATTCACGCTGGACGGGTAAAGAAAACCGGAATGCGAGGGCTGTTTTCAAAAAAGAAGAAGACGAATGTGGAACTTACTGTATTTTGCCAGAGTTTACAAAACCATTGGGAAGCGCCACGAAAATCCAATTACAGGCAAGCAAAATTAAGTTGTTCTACTTTCAGCGTGGACAATCGGATGCATTGATCACTTGTTTTAAGAATAGCATTGAAAAAAACAAATCGGAATTTCGCTGGATGCCGGAAGATGACGCTGTGTTTCAGGAGGACGATTATTCGGAGGTTTTTGAACTAAGCCACCATGGAGTGAATAAACTTCGTGAAGTGGACGATATAGCTGTTGATAAATACGCACTTTCGAAATATCTGGGGAAGTTACAAAGGATAAATGGACTGATTTCGGAGAAGACGAAAGGAGAAGAGTATAATTTTGTCCGTGACATCCATAAAATATTTACGCCAAAAACAATAATTGAAAATTATACACTCTGGGAACGAGTAATTGCGATCTTATTTGTAAAAAAATCCTATAAGGCACTACTTAGGTTTATTGCCCTTGTCATAGACACGCTTGATAAAACAAGTTATGCCATAGAAGGAGCGGATGGTGATACCGGATTTGTAACAAATGCATTGCGAGAGGCACTGCAAGAACATCTCATTTCCAGCATAGCTCGTCCGATGGCACTTCATGATGGGGAGACTTTTGAGGAATGGAAGTTAGAAGATGCGCAGAGCCTGCTCAGCGAACAGATGAAAGAACTTTTGACAAAAGCACAGAATCGTTCGAAAGGTTATTTTAAAGCTAAAATGCTGGATAAAAATCTGTGTGTTATCTGGCCAGAACTAGTGAGTTGTGGTGGTGAGAATCTGCAGAAAAAGGATCTGACCAATGAAGATAATGTAGTGGAGCTTCTGAAAAAAGAAACCTGCACAGAAACTTTTCAAGAAAAAATGAACAAGATTATAAATCAGAGATACATCTATTACCCCTACCTTATCAAACCGGCAGATCTGATGCTCGCAAGATTGATGTATGATCTTGTTCGTAAAAAAGATCTAGAAGATTTGAATAAAATCGAGGAAATTTTCAAACAATGCTGGCAGTTGAACTATAGCCCACTTCCATTTGAAGGTTGGACAAATAATAGATTTATAGAAGAAAATATAAAAACTGGTGAACTCAATAAGCAGCCCGTTTTTCAAATCGGAAAGCCGAGCTTTTCAAAGATTAGGGTAGCCGTTGCCAATATCCAAATGGACATTTCAAACTTTGACCAGGCTGTTATGCGTAAACCGAACAGAAGCTACCGAAGATATCAGCAGATAGCAGAACTGGTGAATACTGCTGTTCGGGAAAAAGCAGATATGTTGGTAATGCCGGAAGCGTGTACTCCAAAAGAATGGCTGCCAACGCTGGCTAGAACTTGCGAAAAAAATCATTTGGCAGTTGTAACAGGGGTAGAGCATATTATTGAGGATAACTGTGTTTATAATCTGACAGCAGTGATTCTTCCGTATGAAGAAAAGTGGACAGGTCAGTGGCACTCTGTGATTCTGTACCATTCAAAGAATCATTTTGCACCCGAAGAAAAAAGAATGGTTGAAAGCTTACATCTAAGAGCTATGGAAGGAATAGAAAGTTCTGAAGCTAAATGTGATGCAAAGTATGAGTTGTATAGCTGGAACGGATTTTGGTTTACAGTGTACTGCTGCTTTGAGCTTACATCCATTCGAGATCGTTCGATTTTTCAATCCTATATTGATGCGTTGATCGCAGTCGAGTGGAATCAGGATGTGAACTATTATAGCAATATAATTGAATCACTAAGTAGAGATATTCACTGCTACTGCATCCAGACGAATACCTCCGAGTATGGAGACAGCCGAATCACAAAACCGTCTAAAACCGAAAATAAGGACATCCTGAGAATAAAAGGAGGAAGTAATGCAACAGCACATGTTGGAACTATTGATTTGGAACAGCTTCGGGAATTCCAAATGAAAGCATACAGTGGTCAAAAAGAAGATAAAACTTTCAAACCGACTCCGCCAGACTTTGACTATAAAGGAGCATATGAGCGTCGGAAAGGAACGATGTTTGAATGCTTTTGTGCGAAGAAAAAAGCAGATTAAATTTGCTGTTTGTAGCAGATCTGTAGCAAATTGAGTCTATTTAACGAATCATCGTTCTAAAAAACGAAAAGTCATCATGCATCACACGCAGGGACTCGAACAGGGCGGCGGTGCGAAGCACCGTAAGCAATCAGCCCAGTGGGCTGTTGCTTAGCCCGCGGGTCCCAACCCGTAGGAATGTCTACCGGGGATGCTGTCGATTCCTGAAAGGATTGAAAGAATCAAGATGATTCAAAAACACGAACTGCCGATCCTGGAGTACGATTCCGGCTCGGAAGAGGTCATAAAACCAAATCATGGTGCAGAACAGCTGAAGCTTCCCGAAAAATGCGTCTATGCCTTTCTTGGAGAAGCAGTGGATGCTTACGCTTTCGAGGCAAATGCCGCGGTTGCAGAAACGTTTGAAACCATCACCCGGAATTATCCTGTTTATATCATAAAGCAGGATGGCATGGAATTCTGTCTTTGTGCTGCCCCTTTGGGCGCACCTGCGGCGGCACAACTGATGGACTTTCTCATCTCCTGCGGCTGTAGGAAAATCATTTCGACTGGTTCCTGCGGCGTCCTGACCAATTTGGCCGAAAACGAATTTCTCATTCCGGTAAAAGCATTACGGGACGAGGGGACCTCTTATCATTATCTTCCCGCATCCCGCTCTATTGAGCTTGACAAAAATATCCGGGATGCTATCGAGCGAACTTTTCTTGCGCAGAAAATTCCGTTCCGGGAGTGTATTACATGGACAACGGATGGCTTCTTCCGGGAAACGCAGGATATGGTGAAGTATCGCAGGGCGGAAGGATGCACAACGGTCGAGATGGAGTGCGCCGCATTGGCTGCCTGCGCCCGGAAGCGAGGTGCTTCTTTCGGGCAGATTCTTTATGCGGCAGATTCTCTTGCGAATGTTCTGGAACACGATGAACGTGATTGGGGAAAGGACTCCTTACGGAAAGCACTGGCACTCTGTATCGAAGTGCTGCAAGCGATCTGAAGGTTCAAGTGCCGTTGAGAATGCTCTGCCACACAGTTCGTACCCGAACCCGATTCTCTATGAGAAAGGGCTCGGGTACGTTTTTTGTTTACGGGAAGTCCTACGGCGAGAGTACGCAGAACGGTAAACAGGAGCAAGTAAAGGCAGGGTATCACCGTGGCGGTGGTATCCTGCCTTTTGTGCGATACCATCTCCGAAATCTTTTTCTTCACGTTTTCTTCTTCATGCAGAATCCCCCTGTCCATCCCGGCAGATGCTGGAACGGGCAGGGGGATTCTGGCTTGTTGAGCGGTTGGGTTAAATCAGGCCGAGGTGCACAAAGGCGTTGTACAGGCCGTCTTTGTGCACATCGTCGGTCACATCGGCGGCGGCTTTGGCTTCCGGGCCGCCGCTGCCCAGAGCCACGCTGTACCATAATCATAGAGGGTTTTGGGCTCCGGAACAAGGGTGGAATCTGCCGAAAAACAACGGCTGAGGTTGGTACAGTTGCACAAAGGCGCGCGGCCCTGCAAAGAAGCTGTAAAATTTGCGGGGCGGGGTTGACGAACGGTTCCGGCCGTGGTAAAGTAATGGGCGGAAAAGGCCAAAGTGCCTTTTTACGACAGAAAAACGAGGTGGTCGTCATGGAACCTGCTGGAAGCAGCGGCAGTTTATATCCCCGATCAAAGAACCAGACGGCAGCCTTTTTGCATGCCGGAGAACGGCCCGGCTGTGCGTGAGAACGCACGGTGTGTTTGCCTTCCCCGGAAATGAAAGTGTCCGCTGCCGCCTGGTAAAAAAGGAGGCAGCTTTTTTATGTCTGAAATTTCGATCAATACCCTCAAGACCATGCTGGCGAATCTGGATGACGCCAAAAAATACCAGAGCCTGCGGGATGTGATGGAGACCCTGCCGGCTCCCGACCTGGCCGCCGTGTTCGAGGACCTGCCGGCCGAAAAGCTCCCGGTGCTGTTCCGTCTGTGCCCCAAGGATCTGGCGGCGGATGTATTCACCGAGCTGACCCCTGCCACCCAGCAGAAGCTGATCGACGGCCTGACCGATACCGAGCTGAAGGCCGTGGTGGACGAGCTGTGCGTGGACGATGCGACCGACCTTGTGGAGGAGATGCCGGCCAATGTGGTCAAGCGCATTCTGAGCCAGGCCGACCCGGCCACCCGCCGCATGATCAACGAACTGCTCCAGTACCCGGAGGACTCTGCCGGCGGCGTGATGACCACCGAGCTGATGGAGCTGCGCCCGGACATGACGGTGTCGCAGGCCATGGAGGCCATCCGCCAGAACGGCTTTGACAAGGAGACCATCAACAACTGCTATGTGACCGACGGCAGCCGCAAGCTGGTGGGTGTGGTGTCGCTGCGGGCGCTGGTGCTGGCCAAGGACACCGCAGAACCCATCCGGGACCTGATGGACACCAATGTGGTCAGTGTGACCACCACCACCGACCAGGAGGATGTTTCCCACCTGTTTGAAAAATACGGCTTTCTGGCCATTCCGGTGGTGGACGCCGAAAACCGGCTGGTGGGCATCGTGACCATTGACGATGCCATCAGCATCCTGCAGGACGAGGCCAGCGAGGATATCGCCAAGATGAACGCCATCGGCCCGTCCGACAAGCCCTACTTCAAGCAGAGCATGTGGGACCTGTACAAGAGCCGTGCGCCCTGGCTGCTGTTTTTGATGATCAGCGCCACCTTCTCCAGTCTGGTCATCCGGGGGTATGAGGACGCACTGGCCGCCGTGACCGTGCTGACGGCGTACATCCCCATGCTGACCGATGCCGGCGGCAACGCGGGCAGTCAGAGCACCTCCACCATCATCCGCGGCATGGCGGTGGGCGAGATCCAGCCCCACGACCTGCCCCGCATCCTGTGGAGGGAGAGCCGGGTGGCCCTGCTGTGCGGCGCAACGCTGGCGGTGTGCAACTTTGCAAAACTGCTGCTGTTCGACAAGGTGACCGCTCCGGTGGCACTGGTGGTGTGCCTGACCCTGATCTGCACCATCCTGCTGTCGCAGCTCATCGGCGGCATTCTGCCCGTGGCGGCAGAAAAACTGCATGTGGACCCGGCCGTGATGGCATCGCCGCTGATCACCACCATCGTGGATGCCACCACACTGCTGATCTACTTCAATGTTGCAAAGATCGTGCTGCATCTGTAAGCACGGACAGAACGTTACGACCCCCGGAAGCTGTACGCTGCCGGGGGTCATGTTGTTTTCAAAAACAGGAAAAACGTCCTCTTTGCATGGAGAATTGTTGCACAACACGACTTATAAAGTCGTACTCTTTCGACAAAAACTTCCCAAAACGCATTATTTTGTTTCTGAACTGTGGACATTCTGTGACGATTCGTGCTAAAATGAAACCTGTTCCTCTTCTGCCGCCGCAACCGGCAGAAGCAACCAAAGAACGGAGGTTTTTTCATGTTAGAAAATGTCTTTCATCTGAGGGAAAACCACACCGATGCAAAGACCGAGATCATGGCAGGTATTACTACTTTCATGACCATGGCCTACATCCTTGCGGTCAACCCCAACATCCTGTCGGCTTCCGGCATGGACTCGGAGGCTGTGCTGATCGCCACCGCACTGGCATCCTTTGTGGGCACGGCCCTGATGGCTCTGCTGGCCAACTACCCGTTTGCTCTGGCCCCCGGCATGGGCCTGAACGCCTATTTCTCCTACACGGTCGTGCTGACCATGGGCTACAGCTGGCAGCTGGCCCTGATGGCCGTGTTTGTGGAGGGTATCATCTTCATCGTGCTGTCCCTGACCAATGTGCGTGAGGGCATCTTCAACGCCATCCCCATGACCCTGAAGAGCGCGGTCAGCGTGGGCATCGGCCTGTTCGTGGCCTTTGTCGGCCTGCAGAACGCCAAGCTGATCGTGAACAGCGACTCTACGCTGGTCACCTACCAGCACTTCAAAGGCGAGACCTTCCACAGCGTGGGCGTGGGTGCCATCCTGGCCCTCATCGGCGTGGCCATCACCGGCATCCTGCTGGTCAAGAAGGTCAAGGGCGGCATCCTGTACGGCATCCTGATCACCTGGGTGCTGGGCATCCTCTGCGAGGTCACCGGCATCTATGTGCCCAATGCGGATGCGGGCATGTACAGCGTGATCCCCACCGCTTTTGTCAGCTTTGACTTCTCGGCCCTGGGCAAGACCTTTGGTCAGGTATTCAAGACGGATTTCTCCCACTTTGACTTCCTGAACTTCTTTGCCGTCATGTTCTCCTTCCTGTTCGTGGACCTGTTTGACACCCTGGGCACCCTGATCGGCGTGGCATCCAAGGCCGACATGCTGGACGAGGACGGCAAGCTGCCCCACATCAAGGGTGCTCTGATGGCAGACTCCATCGCCACCTGCGCCGGTGCTGTGCTGGGTACTTCCACCACCACCACCTTTGTGGAGAGCGCTTCCGGCGTGACCGAGGGCGGCCGCACCGGCCTGACCAGCATGACCACCGGTGTGCTGTTCCTGCTGGCTACCATCTTCAGCCCGCTGTTCCTGACCATCCCCAGCTTTGCAACGGCTCCGGCTCTGATCATCGTGGGCTTCTACATGATGGGCTCCGCAGTCAAGATCGACTTCAACGACCCCAGCGAGGGCATCCCCGCCTTCCTGACCGTCCTGGCCATGCCCACTGCATACAGCATCTCTGAGGGCATTGCCATTGGTGTGATCTCCTGGACTATCATCAATGTGGTCACCGGCAAGGCCAAGGAAAAGAAGATCAGCCCGCTGATGTATGTGCTGACCGTGCTGTTCATCCTGAAGTACATCTGCCTGTAAGGTTCCATACAAACACAAAGCAAAAAGCTGCTGCCTTCCCGCAAAGGGAGGGCAGCAGCTTTTTTGTCTGTGGAGCTTATTATTGGTGCCGACGGGGGTGGATGTGCACCTCGGGAATGGCCACGTTGTCGTAATGGATGGGGTCCTCGGCGTGAGGATGCTCCCCGGTGGCATGAGAGGTGTCTTCTGCGGGGTGGTGTACCTTGCCGGTATGGACCTCCGGCAGAGCCACTGTTTCCTCCGAATGAGACTTGTCCGGTTTACTCCAGATCTTTTGTTGGAACCACATCTTCAGGTGGTGTTTCAGCGACATGATGATGCTCCTTTCCCGGTGTGCAGGGGCACACCGAAAGTTCAAGACAGGATCAGATAAAGTTGATGAATACCGTAATGACAAGGCTGTTGATGAAATCCGCGAACAGACTGCCCACCAGCGGGATGAGCAGATAGGCCTTGACGGAAGGGGAATACTTGTCGCACACGGCCTGCATGTTGGCCATGGCGTTGGGGGTGGCACCCATGCCGAAGCCGCAGGTGCCGGAAACGATGACGGCCGCGTCGTAGTCGCGGCCCATGACGTTGTACACGATCGCAAAAGAATACAGGATCATGAACAGGGTCTGACCGGCCAGCAGCACCACCAGCGGCAGAGCCAGCTCGGCCAGCTGCCAGATCTTCAGGGTGATCATGGCCATGCCAAGGAAGAGCGACAGGCAGATGCCGCCGATGTCGTTGATCTCGCCCATATATACCGTGAACTTGCCGCCGTATTCGCCCAGATTGCGGATGCAGGCGGCGGCGATCATGGCACCGATGTAGATGGGGAAGGTCATGCCGGTCAGGCTGAGCAGCTTGCTCAGCACCGTGCCGATGCCCATGGCGATGATCAGCTGGAAGCTGGCGGCGGGGTACATGCTGCTGTGACGCTCGTGCTTGATCTCTTCTTCCACCAGCAGGCTGTCGTCCTCGGGCACGATGGTGTCCAGCAGGTGGTGGCGCTCAATGAGCATCTTGCCGAGCGGGCCGCCCATCATGCTGCCGGCGATCAGGCCGTAGGTGGCGGCGGCGGTGCACAGGGTGGTGGCACCCTTGATGCCAAAGTCCTCCAGCACCGGGCCAAAGGCACCGGCGGTGCCGTGGCCGCCCACCATGGGGATGGAGCCGGTGCAAAGGCCCACCAGCGGGTCCACATCCAGCAGGTTGGCCAGCCCAACGGCCAGGAAGTTCTGGCTGACGATCAGCACGATGACGACGCCCAGGAACACGATCATGGCCTTGCCGCCGCTTTTCAACACCTTGAGGTTGGCCTGAAAGCCCACCGAGGTGAAGAACATGACCATGCACACCTCTTTGAGGGTGTCGTCAAAGGCGAACTCTGCCACGCCGGTCACATAGCAGATGCAGGTGAAAATGGCAAACAGCACGCCGCCGATGACCGGCGCGGGGATGCAGAATTTGTCCAGCAGGCGTACCCGTTCCCGCAGAAACTTGCCCAGCATCAGCACCGGCACCGCAAGGGCCAGGGTCTGATACATATCCAATTCGATCTTCATTGCTTTCCCTCGATTTCCCGGCAGACTCAGTCCACCGTAATTCCGGCCTGCTTATACCAGGCCGCTGCGCCTGCGTGGAAGGGGATGCCAACGCCCTCTACTGCGTCGGTCTCCGGGTCCAGTGCAAGGCCAAGCTGCTCTTCCAGCGCTTCCCGGCTGGAGAACAGCAGTTCGGTGAGCTGCTGCACCTGCTTTGCGGGCAGAGAATCGCTGGCCAGCAGAACGGCTTTGACGCCCACGGTCTGCACGTCGGCGTCCTGGCCGGGATAAGTGCCGGCCGGGATGGTGACCTCACGGTAGGCGTTGTAGCTGCTCAGCAGGCGCTGCGCCGCGGTGCCGTCCACATTCAGCAGGCGGATGCCGCATTCGCCTGCCAGCTCGGTGACCACCGGGCTGGGGGTGCCGACTGTGATGACGATGGCGTCGATCTTACCGGCCTTGAGCTGGTCGGCAGCGTCGGTATAGTTCAGGTTGATGGTGTCCACCAGGCGGTCGTTCAGGCCGTAGGCAGACAGGATCTGAAGGGCATTCTGCTCGGAGCCGGATTCCTCCGCGCCGATGCTCACGGTTTTGCCCTGCAGGTCCTCGATGGACTGGATGTCCGAGTCGGCCCGCACGATGACCTGACAGGCCTCGGTGTACAGGGCTGCTACCGCGCCGAAGCCGCGGATGTCCTCCTCCTCTGCAAAAATGCCGGTCTGGTTGCAGGCGTCCTGTGCAAGGTCGGCCTGCGCAATGGCCAGCTGCAGGTATTCGCCGGTGAGCAGGCGCAGGTTGGCGGCCGAACCGGCGGTGGTCCGGAGCTCGATGGTGCCGTTGGAAGTCTCGTTTTCCAGCGCGGCAAACTGCTCACCAAAATTGTGGTAGACACCACCCTCGCCGGCAACGCCAAAGCGCAGACGCTTGACCGTCTCGGCGGCAGAGCAGCCGGTGAGCAACAGCGCGGCCAACATACAACCGGCCAGCAGTGCCGCGATCCATTTGCGTTTCATACTTTTATACACCCCTTTTTCCGCTGCCGCAAACCCGGCAGCTTCTTATAAAATTATAAACATATTGCGAATGAAATGCAATCACTTTTGTAAAAGGATACAGCGAAGAAGCGTTGGGCAGGGCATCAAAAAAGGCTCCTCCGTTTCCGGGGGAGCCGGACAGATTCAGCCGCCGAACAGGCCAAAGAAGCTGGTGTGGGTCACGCCCAGGATCAGAAACAGGGCGATGAGCGCAAACAGCACCCCGATGATGATGTCCATCTGATGGACGGTGAGGGGAAAATGATCGTAGAGCTTTTCCTTGGGATTGACAAAGTTCTTGTCGCCGTTGTCAAGCAGGGACTTTTTGCCTTGTTCAAAGTCGGCCCGCTGACCGGCAAGCTCGGCCTGCTCTTGTGCCAGCTGTGCTTCGCGGGCAGCCAGAACGGCTTCGCGCCGGGCAAGCTCTGCCTCGCGCTCGGCAGGGGTGAGGTCTTTTTGTGCCATACTGTACCTCCTGATGGTTGTTGCTTTTATGATAGCACACAAACATGAACAAAAAAAGGGGCCGCCCGCCCAAAAGGCAGACGGCCCACAGAAGAGAGGGCTTACTTCTTTGCCAGGTACTTGCGGATATCAATGGCCACAGCCACGATGATGACAAGGCCCTGCACGATGTAGGTGTAAGAGGAGTTGACGTTCATGAACTGCAGAGCGACCTTCATCAGCTCAAAGACCAGAACGCCGACCAGAACGCCGGGCACGGTGCCGACGCCGCCGGTGGTGGAAACACCGCCGATGGTGCAGGCTGCGATGGCGTCCAGCTCATAGCCCTGTGCGGTGTTGACGGATGCGCCGCCGGACTTTGCAGCCAGCAGGCAGCCTGCCAGACCGAACATGCAGGAAGCCAGGATGTAGATGCGGATCTTGGTAGCGTACACGTTGACACCGGCCACCTCAGCAGCAGCTTCGTTGCCGCCGATGGCGTACATGTACTTGCCGTGACGGGTCTTGTTGTACAGGAACCAGAAGCACCCGGCCACGACCAGAGCGATCCAGATCAGCACGGGGATGCCGATGATGGTGTTGGAGGCCAGGGAGGTGAAGTTCTTGTTCAGGGAGCCAATGGGGGTACCGCCGGTGTACACCAGGCAGATACCGTAGACCACCTGCTGCATGCCCAGGGTTGCGATGAAGGGCTGCACCTTCAGGTAGCTGACCACCAGACCGTTGCACAGGCCGACGATGGCGCAGATGGCGATGACCAGGATGAACACCACCGGGGTGGGCAGGGTGTGCATGTTGGGGTAGAACTTACCGGATGCGCCCTCGGTCTGCGCAAAGATGCAGGCCAGGCAGGCGGCAAAACCAGCCAGACGACCGGCCGACAGGTCGTTGCCGGTGGTGATCAAGCAGCCGGAAATGCCCAGTGCGATGATGTAGCGGATGGACACGTTCTTGAACAGGTTGATCATGTTCGTGCCCGAGAAGAAGTTGGGATGCATGATGCCGACGATCAGGGACACGGCCAGCATCATCACGATAATGGCGTTGTTGCTGAGCCATTTGGTCACAGCCTTGCCATTCAATTTTTTGGTAGCTTCCACGATAGACAGCCTCCTTATTTACTGATTCGCCGCAGCGGTGGGTGCGGTCTCGAACTGGGTGGCCAGAGCCATGATGTTTTCCTGGGTGGCGTCCTTGCCGTCGATGAAGCCGGTGATGCGGCCATCGCACATGACCATGACACGGTTGGACATACCAATGATCTCGCTCATTTCGGAGGAGATCATGATGATGCTCTTGCCCTGCTTGGCCAGCTCGGCAATGATGCAGTAGATCTCGTACTTGGCACCGACGTCGATGCCGCGGGTGGGCTCGTCCAGGATCAGCACATCGGGGTTGTTGGCCAGCCAGCGGGCGATCAGCACCTTCTGCTGGTTGCCGCCGGACAGGCTCTTGATCTGGGTCTTGGGGCTGGGCACCTTGATGGCCATCTTCTCTTTGTTGGTGGCCACCAGATCCAGGATCTTCTTGTTGTCCAGCATGATGGGGCCCTTGCGCAGGGCGTCCAGCGAAGCGATGGAGATGTTGTCGGCTACGCTCAGCACACCCATGATGCCGGTGGCGCGGCGGTCCTCGGTCAGCAGAGCCACGCTCTTCCGGATGGCGTCGCGGGGCTGCTTGATGGTGACCTCTTCGCCCTTGATCCACACCTTGCCGGAGGTGTGGGCACGCAGGCCGAAGATGCCTTCCATCAGTTCGGTACGCTGGGCACCCACCAGACCGGCCACGCCCAGGATCTCGCCCTTTTTCAGCTCAAAGCTGCAGTGGCGGAAGGAGCGGGGATGGATGGAGGTGAAGTCCTCCACCTTCATCATCACTTCGTCGGAGGGATGATTCTCCAGCGGGGGGAACAGGTTGGACAGCTCACGGCCGACCATCTTGGCGATGATCTGCTCCTTGGTCATGTCCGCCACTTCCCACTTGCCGATGTACTGGCCATCGCGCATGATGGTGACTTCGTCGGCGATGACCTTGATCTCGTCCATCTTATGGCTGATGTAGACCAGTGCGACGCCCAGAGCCTTCAGCTCCCGCATGATGCGGAACAGGGATTCCACTTCGTTTGCGGTCAGGGAGGAAGTGGGCTCGTCCAGGATCAGCACCTTGCAGTTTGCGGAAACGGCCTTGGCGATTTCCACCATCTGCATCTGAGCGATGCTCAGGGAGCCGAGCTTTGCATGGGGGTTGATGTCCAGCTTCAGCTTCTTGAGCAGCTCCTCGGTGTCCTTGTACATTTTGGGATGATCCACCACGGTGATGGGGCCATAGCTCTTGGTGGGGTAGCGCCCCAGCCAGATGTTCTCGGCCACGGTACGGGCCGGGATGGGCTGCAGCTCCTGATGCACCATGGCAATGCCGCGGTTCAGTGCATCCAACGGGGTGGGGATGGTGACTTTTTCGCCTTCGTATTCGATCTCGCCCTCGTCCATCTTGTAAATGCCGAACATGCATTTCATCAATGTGGACTTACCGGCGCCGTTTTCACCCATCAGCGCCATGACCTTGCCCGGGCGAAGCTCCAGCTGTGCGTGATCCAGCGCTTTGACGCCGGGGAAGGTCTTGACCACGCCTTTCATTACCAGACGGTATTCTGACATTCCGCAGAAGCCTCCTTTTCTTTTTTCAGGCCGCAGAAAAACCTTTTTTCAAAACAAGGCGCGTGCGCGGAGAAGGATTTCTCGAACGCACGCGCTTTATAGCTTTTATCAAGCCGTCAAGGTCCACTGCGTACCTTGCATTTGCAATCGGGGAACTTTGGTCTTACTTCACATACTGAGATGCGTTGTCCTTGGTGACCTTGACATAGTCGACCCAGTAGTACTGCTCGACAGCGGAGCCTTCGACGTACAGCTTGGTAGCCTCGGCAGCTGCGGTGGCCTGGCCCACGTCATCGTTCAGCACGGTACCGGTCATGTTGCCGTCCAGAACGTCCTGAACAGCCTCGGCCAGTGCATCGACGCCGACCAGATAGATGTCCTTGCCGACGGTGCGGCCGGCCTGCTGGATGGACTGCAGAGCGCCCAGTGCCATTGCGTCGTTGTTGCAGAACACGACTTCGATCTTATCGCCGTACTGAGACAGAGCGTTTGCAACGTCCTGCTGAGCAGTGGTCTGATCCCAGTTGTCCAGGTACTCGTACAGGCACTCGACTTCCTTGCCTTCATCGGTCAGAGCCTTGATGGAGTACTCGGTGCGGTACTGAGCGTCGATGTTCTCGGGGTCGCCCTTGCACATGATGTAAGTGATCTTGCCGTCGCCGTTGATATCGCCCTGGGTCTCGGTCTCCAGGATCAGCTGGCCCTGGTAAGTACCGGACTGACGTGCGTCAGCACCGACGTAGCAGCACTTGCCTGCGTAAGAATCCAGAACGCTCTTGTCGGGCTCACGGTTGATGAACACGATGGGAGTGCCGGAAGGAGAAACGGTGTCCACGATGGTCTGTGCGGAAGTGGTCTGCACGGGGTTGATGACCAGGACATCGACACCCTGCTGCAGGAAGGTGTTGATCTGCTCGGTCTGGGTGTTCTGGTCGTTCTTGCCGTCCATGATGGTGACGGAGTAGCCCATGTCCTTCAGGTACTCTTCCAGATCGGTGCGGTACAGGGTCATGAAGTTATCAGCGAACTGATAGATGCAGACACCGATGTTGGCAGAGCCGGCAGCAGAAGCAGCGGTGCTGGAAGCAGCAGCGGAAGAAGCAGTGGAAGCAGCAGTAGAGCTGGAGGAACCGCCACATGCGGTCATGGCAGCGGTTGCGCCCACGACAGCAGAAGCCTTCAGGAAGTCACGACGAGAAATCATTTTCATAATTGTGTTCTCCTTCATTCGTATCATAGCAATTTCACAGGCGCATTTATTGCACACACCTGGATTTCCTGCTTGTATTATAACCGCCTGCGAAGCGGTCTGCAAGAGAACAAGTCCACAAGAATCTGAGATTTCTTTTGTGCTGTTTCAACAAAAGGAATTTTCAAAGGACAAAATAATTTCCGTAACAAGCACAATTTTTCATAAACGTGCAACTTCTGGATAAATCGGTCGGAGCAGGGTCGGATTTCTTTCAAAAAGATTACAAAATGTTGCATGACACGGTTCGACCCTTCCGGACAGAAACCGTGCAGCTCCCGGAAATTACCGGGAGAACTGAAAAAACTTTTCAACTGTGGGGACTTTCCGGCAAACCGCTGCCGGGCAGCGCGCTCCGCAGTTTTTTTGCGCTCCGGACGGAATTACTGCAAACGGATTTCTGGAAGAAAAAACAGCTTTTTCTGAAAGATGCGATAGAACGGAGTTTTTTAAGACTCAAAATTATACGATTTGAAAAAATCGCGTTTAAAAATACGAAATGGCCCTGAAAAAGCACACACTGTTGCGGCAGCACGAGGTGTGGTAAGCTGTTGCCATAGCCCGGAGCCGCCGGGCAGAAAGGAGGAACCAACACGAACCATGGGGCAGAGGAAAACGTCCAGGGGGCTGGACAGCCTGAGCCGGGCCACCGACATCCTGAGCACGCTTCTGGCACAGCAGGTGCGGGAGCTGAACGCCCGGCAGCGGGAGAACCGCCGCAGCGGGGCAGAGGACCCAGGCACCATGAAGGGCCTGAAGGAGGCCACGGCGGTGCTGAAGGATCTGGCTGCGGTGGCGCGGTCGCTGAACGACCAGGGCGTGCAGGCGGAAGGAACGGAGAGCGGTGTGGTGCTGCTGCCGCGGGTGGAGGAGGAAGAACCATGAACACAGAGGAACACCGGACCCCGGTGGTGTGGCGGCCCCAGCCCCGGCAGGCCGAGTTCATGCGAAGGCCGGAGCCGGAAGCACTGTACGGCGGCGCGGCCGGCGGCGGAAAAAGCGATGCATTGGTCATCGAGGCACTGCGTCAGGTGGATATTCCACATTACAGAGCGTTGATCCTGCGCAAAACATACCCGCAGTTGTCGGATCTGGTGGACAAAAGCCAGATGTACTATCGCCGGGCCTTTCCGCAGGCGCAGTACAACGCCACGGCCCATGTGTGGAACTTCCCCAGCGGGGCCAAGATCTACTTTGGCTCCATGCAGTATACCAAGGACCGCACCAATTACCAGGGCAAGGCCTACGACTTCATCGGCTTTGATGAGCTGACCCATTTTGAATGGGAAGAGTACAGCTACATGATGAGCCGCAACCGCCCCACCGGGCCGGGCACCCGGGTGTACATGCGGGCCACCACCAACCCCGGCGGCATCGGCCACGGGTGGGTGAAGGCGCGGTTCATCACCCCGGCCCCACCCGGCACGCCCATCGTGGAGGAATACACGGTGCGGCGGCCGGACGGCACCGAACAGAAGCTGCAGCGGGCAAGGGTGTTCATCCCTTCCAGCATTTTCGACAACCCGGCTCTGCTGCAGAACGATCCCGGTTATCTGGCCAGCCTGGCTGCCATGCCGGAAGCGGAAAAGCAGGCGCTGCTCTATGGCAGCTGGGACAGCTTTTCCGGCCAGGTGTTCACCGAGTGGCGCAACGACCCGGCCCACTATCAGGATCAGCGCTGGACCCACGTCATTGCCCCGTTTGCCATCCCGAAGCACTGGCAGATCTACCGGGGGTTCGATTTCGGGTTTTCCAAGCCGTTCTCGGTGGGGTGGTATGCGGCCGATGAAGAGGGGCGGCTCTACCGCATCAAAGAGCTGTACGGCTGCACCGGCCGCCCCAACGAGGGCCTGCGCATCGACCCGGTGGAACAGGCCCGACGCATCCGGGAGGCGGAGCAGAACGACCCCGTGCTGCGGGGGCGGGTGATCCATGGCGTTGCCGACCCGGCCATCTTTGATGAGAGCCGGGGCGAGAGCATCGCGGCCATGATGGAGCGGAGCCCCAACTTCCTGCACTGGAAGCCCGGCGACCACACCCGCCTTGCGGGAAAGATGCAGTTCCACTACCGGCTCAACTTTGACGCCGACGGCCGCCCGATGCTGCAGGTGTTCAATACCTGCAAACACTTCATCCGTACGCTGCCGAACCTCGTGTACGACGAGAGCAACGTGGAGGATATCGACACCCGGCAGGAGGACCACATTTATGATGAGTGCCGGTATGTGCTGATGGAGAACCCCATCAGCCCGCCGGCCCGGCGCACGGCCCTGCCGCCGCCGGATGACCCGCTGGACCTACACCGGCAGGCAAGATTTTACAGGATCTGAAGGAGAAGAACGATGGACGATTATCAGAACGAAGCGATGCCGGTGGGTGCGGCGGAGGTGGCTGCGGCCACACAGACCCTGCAGCGTTACAAGGCCGGCAAGGCGGCACTGGACAGGCGCCTGGTGGACAACGAACTGTGGTTCCGCATGGGGCACTGGAAGAACTACCAGAACCCCATGATGCCCGGCAAGGCGCAGCCCAGCAGTGGATGGCTGTTCAACAGCATCGCCAACAAGCACGCCGATGCCATGGACAACTACCCGGAACCCAATGTGCTGCCCCGTGCAGCGGACGATGAGGCAACCGCGCGGGCTCTTTCCAGCGTGCTGCCGGTGGTGCTGGAACAGGCAGATTACGAGCAGGTGTACAGCGACTGCTGGTGGCGCAAGCTCAAGCAGGGCACCGGGGTCACCGGTGTGTTCTGGGACCCGGCAGCCCGGGGCGGCGTGGGGGATATTGCGGTGCGGGCCATGAACTTGCTGATGCTCTACTGGGAGCCGGGCGTAGCGGACATCCAGGACTCACCGGATTTTTTCAGCCTGAGCCTGGAGGACACCGCACAGCTCACGGCCCGCTACCCGCAGCTGGCAGGCCACACCGCCGGGGTGCTGGATGTGCCCCGCTACATCCACGAGGACGGCGCGGACACCGCTTCCCGCAGTGTGGTGGTGGACTGGTACTATAAGCGCCCGGACGAAAGCGGCCGCATGGTGCTGCACTACTGCAAGTTCTGCAACGGGGTGGTGCTGTACGCCAGCCAGAACGACCCGGCACTGACGCAGCGGGGCCTGTACGACCACGGGCAGTACCCCTTCGTATTCGATCCGCTGTTCATGGAAGAGGACAGCCCGGCGGGTTTTGGCTACATCGACGTGATGAAGGATTGCCAGACCGCCATCGACCAGATGAACCATGCCATGGACGAGAACGTGCTGCTGTCGGCCCGGCAGCGCTATGTGCTCAGCGACACCGCCGGGGTCAACGAAGAAGAGCTGGCCGACCTGAGCCGGGACATCGTGCATGTGGTGGGCCGTCTGAACGACGACAGCTTCCGCCCGCTGCAGACGGCCGGTCTGCAGGGCAGCAGTCTGAGCTACCGTCAGAGCCGCATCGAGGAACTGAAGGAGATCAGCGGCAACCGCGACATGACCCAGGGCGGCACCACCGGCGGTGTGACGGCAGCCAGTGCCATTGCGGCCCTGCAGGAAGCCGGAAGCAAACTGAGCCGTGATATGCTCAAGAGCGCCTACCGGGCCTTCTCCCGCCAGTGCTGCCTGATGATCGAGCTGATGCGGCAGTTCTATGATGAACAGCGCATCTTCCGCATCGTGGGGCCCAGCGGTGAGAACCAGTTTTTGCCCTTCTCGGCGGCAGCCCTGCGCCCGCAGCCGGTGCGCGAGGTGGGCGGCGTGGAGCTGGGCAGCCGGGAGCCTATTTTTGACATCGTGGTCAGCGCGGCCAAGAAGAGCACCTTCAGCCGCCTGAGCCAGAATGAGACGGCAAAGGAGTGCTATCAGCTGGGCTTTTTCGACCCCGCCAATGCCGACGCAGCCTTGGCGGCGCTGGAAATGATGGACTTTGAGGGCATCGAGAAAGTGCGCCAGCGGGTGCGGCAGAACGGCACACTGGCCCAGAAGCTGGCACAGCTGCAGCAGGTGGTCCCGCCGCAGACCGGCACCGGTGGTGCGGTGCTGCCCGGCAGTCTGCCGGTGGCCGCTGCGGCCCGCGCCATGAACGTGAAACTGTAAGGAGGTGAAACAAGAATGATGAAAGTATGTTACAGCGAGCTGGATGGCCCCGAGGGCCTGAGCTGCCGACTGGAGGCTGCCGGACATGCAGGCTTTGCCCCTGCCGGGCAGGACATCGTGTGCGCCGGGGCAAGCACCCTGATGCAGGCACTGGTGTACCTGCTGGCCGGGGAAGAAAATGCCCGTGCCGACGCCTGGGAGGAACCGGACGGGCCGCGTCTGGCCGTGCAGGCCGACGCACCCTGTGCCGCATGGGTGCAGGGTGCCTTTGAGCTGGCCAAGGCGGGGTTCACCCTGCTGGCCGAGCGCTACCCGGACAATATCCGCTTTGCGGATGTGAGCCGCCGGGGCGAACAGAGCATGATGGACCTGCAGATGTTTGCAGAAGAGGCAGCGCCTGCGGCCCCGGCCCTGAGCCCGGCACAGGCCCGGCAGGCCGTTGCCTCCGGGACGATGGAACCGGGGGAGAAAACTGCGCAGCCGGTGCCGGAAGCAAAACCGGATCCGGAGCCGACCGAACCGGAGACGCCCCAGCCGGAGCTGCCCCGCCCGGCGGTGCCGCCCCTGCCGTTGCAGGCCCGAAACGCGGTGCGGGAGCTGCATGCCCGCTGGGCGGCTGAGGAAGCCGACCTGCGCCGCAGCCAGCCGGAGTTCCGCCTGCAGGAGGAGCTGAAGAACCCGGAGATGCGCCGCCTGATGCAGCTGCCCGGCATGCGGATGCGGGACGCCTACCGTCTGGCCCACTACGACGAGAGCCTGCACCGTGCGGCACAGGCCGTGGAGCAGGGCGTGGTGCAGCGCATCCAGCAGCGAGCCGCCCGCCCCGCAGAAAACGGCATCCGCCCCGGTGGTGCGGCCACGGTGCACCCGGATGTGGCCAGCATGACCCGCGCCCAGCGCGAAGCTTTGGAGCGCCGTGTGCTGCACGGTGCTCAGATCGAACTGTAAACCCGACAAGAGAAAGGAAAAACGTATGATGAACTTCAACATCCAGCTGTTTGCCGACAACCTGCAGAACACCACGGCCACCATGTCCAAGGAGATGAAGACCTTCTATGAGAAGCGTCTCATCGACCAGGCAGAGCCGCGTCTGGTGCATGACCAGTTCGCGGATTACTACCCGGTGCCCCAGAACGGCGGCAAGACCATCGAGTTCCGCAAGTACGACAGCCTGCCCAAGGCCACCACGCCCCTGACCGAGGGCGTGACCCCCAACGGTCAGGCCCTGAACGTGACCACCATCACCAGCGACCTGCACCAGTACGGCGGCTGGACCCCGCTGACCGACGTGCTGCAGATGACCGCCATTGACAACAACGTGGTGCAGGCCACCCGTGTGCTGGCCAGCCAGGCGGGCCGTACCATGGACAGCATCACCCGCGATGTGCTGGCCGGCGGCACCAATGTGATCTATGCACCCAAGCAGGCCGCCGACGGCACCGAGACCGCCGTGACCAGCCGCAAGACGCTGGACAAGAGCTGTACCCTGACCCCCAAGCTGTTCTTCCAGGCAGCGGCCCAGCTGGGTGCCATGAACGCCGACCCCATCGGCGACAGCTATATTGCCATCATCCACCCCTATGCGGCCTACGACCTCAAGACCTGCAAGGAGTTCATTGAGGTGCATAAGTACGCCGACCCGGACACCATGTTCCGCGGCGAGATCGGTAAGCTGGGCAACATCCGCTTCATCGAGACCAGCGAGGCCAAGATCTGGAAGGATGAGACCTGCCCCACCGGCTTGGCGGTGTTCGGCACCCTGGTGCTGGGTGCCCATGCCTACGGTGTGACCGAGCTGGAGGGCGGCGGCCTGGAGCACATCGTCAAGCAGCTGGGCTACGGCGACGACCCGCTGAACCAGCGCGCTTCGGTGGGCTGGAAGGGCATGCGTGCTGCCGAACGTCTGGTGGAGCAGTACATGGTGCGCATCGAGAGCGTGTCCAGCTACTCGGCCAACGCCGCCGCAAACTGAGGAGGTGTGCAGGATGACAGAAAAGAACGTGCGCATCCGGTTGTTCAAGGACAACAGCCGCTATAAGGGCGACCTGTTCGTCAGCGTGAACGGCGTGAACTACAAGATCCGCCGCGGTGTGGAAGTGGAGGTGCCGCCCGAAGTGGCGGAGGTGCTGGAACACAGCCAGATGCAGGACGAGCGCACCGCTGCCCGCATTGCGGCAGCGGAGAACGCGGCACAGTAAGCAACAGGACCGGAGCCCGGCAGGGAGATGCCCCGCCGGGCTTTTTTGAAAAGGAGCGTGGAACGATGACAGTAGGACAGGCGCTGGAACGCGCCGAGGAACTGCGGCCCGGCAGCCGTGTGTCCGTGCACACCCGGCAGGAGTGGCTGCGGGAAGCAGACGGCATGCTGCGGGAACGCTTTTTCAAGGCCAGTGATACGGATGCTTTTGACACCGTGGGAGCGGACCGGGCCTGGGACGATGGCCTGCAGGACGAGGATGTGCTGCTGGCCCCGGCCCCCTTTGATGCCCTGTACCCGCATTACCTGTGCGCCATGACCGATGCCGCACTGGGCGAGACCGACCGTTACGCCGGGGAGCAGGCACAGTACAATGGCATTCTGGCAGAGCTTGCGGCCTGGCTGCGCCGGACCTATCCGCCGCGAGCCTGCACCCGCTGGCAGTGGTGAAAGGAGGGATAAGATGGTTCTGGCGAACCGGACCAGAGTCCAGAACAGCCGCACCCTGCTGCGGGCCTTCGGGGGCCTGAACGAGGGCTACGGCTGCTCCGAGGCAGAGTACAGTGCGGGGATCAATTTTTCATCCCGGGATTTCCCGGCGCTGAGCACCCGCAAGCCCCGCCGGAAGCTGCGGACCCTCACCGGCCTGAATGGGATGTACCACCTGAACGGGCTGCTGACCGTCTGCGGGAAAGACCTGGTGTACACTCCGGACGACGGCGGGGAGACCGTGACCTGCACCGATGCGGTGGCCGACAGCAAAAAGGCGCTGGTGGGTCTTGGTACGAAAATTTTGATCTTTCCGGACAAGGTCGCCTTTGATACGGCAGACGGCAGCGTTTCGGCGCTGGGAGCCTGCTGGAAAGCGGAGGGCCAGAGCGTGGAGTTTGCTCCCTGCGATGCGGATGGCAGGACCTACACGCCCACAGGCGTGGGCCGGGAAGAGCCGGAAAGCCCGGCGGACGGGCAGATCTTCCTGAAGGTGGAGGACGAAGAGCACCCCTGGCGGTACGATGGAACATTGGAAGTGTACAGCGCGGCGTCCGGCAACTGGACGGCGCTGCCGCTGGACTATTGCCGCATCACGGCGGCCGGTGCGCAGGAAATGTTCCGCCAGTGGGACACGGTGACCGTGCAGGGCACGGCGGCAAAGCAGGCCGGACAGTGGGAAGCACTGGACGGGGACTGCGTGGTGTATGCCGTCACGGAGAACAGCCTGTGCGTGCGTGCCGACCCGGCGGGTGACTATTTTTACGGCACACTGGTGCAGGGGACCGATGCGGCCCAGTGGACCAGCCTGGACGGCAGCCAGACCCGCAGCATCGCGGCGGAACAGACCGTGCAGCTGGAACGCCGGGTGCCGGACCTGGACTTCGTGACCGAATGCGACAACCGGGTGTGGGGCTGCAGCAGCCGGGAAAATGTGATCTACGCCTGCAAGCTGGGCGACCCTACCAACTGGTTTTCCTATCGGGGCATTGCGGCGGACAGCTATGCGGTGACGGTGGGCAGCGACGGAGCCTTTACCGGCGCGGCCACCTGCATGGGCTATGCGTTGTTCTTCAAGGAGAACACCCTGCACAAGCTGTGCGGCACAAAGCCCTCGGATTTTCAGCTCACCTCCCTGCGCTGCCGGGGCGTGGCCAAGAATGCGGCCCGCAGCCTGTGCGTGCTGAACGAGACGCTGTATTACCTCTCGCCGGATGGGGTCATGGCGTGGGACGGCAGCATCCCCACCAAGGTGTCGGCGGTGTTGGACGCCAGCCGGCTGGCCAACGTGCAGAGCGCTGTGGGCGGTGCGCTGGACGGCCGGTATTATCTGCACATCTCCCGCACGGCCGGGACCCAGGGGCAGACCCGGCTGCTGGTGTATGACACCGAACGCGGGCTCTGGCACGAAGAGGATGTATGCTCCTGCGACATGGCCAGCACCGGCGGCCAGCTGTATCTGTGGGACGGGCAGGCCCTGTGGGCGGCAGATCCCAGCCGGGAGAGCGACTGGCAGAGCACCGAAGGTGTGGAACAGCAGGTGTCGTTTGAGCTGGTGACCGGTGACATCGGGCAGGACGGGGCGGAACAGCGGTATCTGTCGCGGCTGACGCTGCGGCTGGATGCGGCCTGTGCCAGCACGGTGGAGGTAGCGCTGAGCTATGACGGCGGCCCATGGGAGACAGTGGCAAGCCTGACCGCCCGGGAGGCCCGCCGCAGCTATGACCTGCCGCTGGTGCCCCGGCGGCACAGCACCCTGCGGCTGCGCCTGCGGGGCAAAGGGCAGATCACCCTGCGCAGTCTGGCGAAGAATCTGGCCGCGGCCAAAGGCGGCCTTGTGGAAGAACAGGAGGAAGCAACATGGCAAGTGTGAACGGTCTGAACCGGTTGGGCCTGCCGAAGTTGAGCGAAAACATGGACCCGGAGGACGCAAGAGCGCTGCGCAGCTACCTGTACCAGATGCAGGAACAGCTGCAGTATGTACTGACCAATCTGGACGTAGAAAACTTGTCGGAGGAGCTGCGCACCCGGTTGAATTCGTTGTAAAAGAAAGGAGAAGAGCATGGCGACCAAAAAGAAAGAGGAAGAGCTGGCAGCGCCGGAGGCGCAGAGCGGTTATGACACCAGCGGCCTGGAAAACCGACAGCAGGTGGAAGAGGCCATGGCAGGGGCCGGTTACCGCCCCGGCCAGAGCGTGACCAACGCCGCAAACGCGCTGAAGGAGTGGCAGGACAAGCGCCCGGAGGCGTACCAGAGTAGCTACCAGGGCCGCATCAATGAGGTGCTGGACCGCCTGCTGGCACGGGAGAATTTTGCCTACAGCTATACGCAGGACCCGCTGTACCGGCAGTACGCCCAGCAGTACACCCAGAACGCCCACAACGCCAGTGCCGATGCTGCTGCGCAGGCGGCAGCCCTGACCGGCGGTTACGGCTCCAGCTATGCGGCCAGTGCGGCACAACAGGCCTACCAGCAGCAGATCGGTGCGCTGAACGAGGCCATCCCCAGCCTGTACAGTCTGGCACTGGACACCTACACCAGCGGCGGCGATGAGCTGGTATCGCGGCTGGACCAGCTGAACGCCCAGGAACAGAGTGCGCAGGAGCAGTACGACCGGCAGCTCTCAGATTACTACACCCAGCTGCAGCAGAAAGGGGAGGACTACAACAACGCCTACGCGCAGGATTACGGGCAGTATCAGGACTATCTGAGCCGTCTGGACACCCTGCACGGCTACTATACTGCGCAGGAACAGGCACAGGCCAGCCGCCGCCAGCAGACCTTCAACGGCATCATGACCGTGCTGGGGGTCATCGGGGATGCGATCCAGCTGGCCATCAGCGGCACCACCGGCATCGGCTCGCTGGCGGGCAGCCTGCTGAACACCGGGTACAACATCGTGTCCGGCACCCGCGCCTACGAGGCCGACCGTGCCGACACGGCATGGAACCAGCAGATGCAGGAAAAGCAGCGGCAGGACAGTTTGACCCAGCAGCGCTACGAGAACGAGGCCAGCGAGCGCGCCTATCAGGATGCGCTGAAGCAGCAGGCCTTCAACAACAGCGTTACCTCGGAAAAGCTGAACATTGCCAAGGGCGAGTGGGCGCTCAAGCAGTCCAATGCGCAGGCAAAGGCCAGCCGTGCGGCGGGCAATGCGGCCGCAAAAAGCAGGGGCAGCGGCAAGGCATCGGGGAGCGCTGCGGGAACGAATGCGCTGAAGGGCAGCAGCGTGGTGCCCTTTACGGCGGCACTGCTGCGCAGCCGTGGCAAGAGTGACACGTCCATTGCCAATGCCCTGCAGAAAGAGGGCTACACCACCAGCGAGATCGCAAAGATCCTGCAGCAGATGAACCAGTAAGAGAAAAAGCGGAGGCGTCCATCAAATGATGGACGCCTCCGCTGCTGTATCTGTGATTTTGGGTTCGAGCCCACTGGGCACCCCACCAAAGAGAGCGGGACCCCGGTAGACATTCCTGATGGTTGGGACCCGCGCACTAACAAACAGCCCAATGGGCTGTTTGTTGCCCTGCCTGCGGCAGTGCCGTGCTTTTCGAGTCCCACTGGGCACCCCACCAAAGAAAAAATCCGCCGTTGCAAAGCAACAGCGGATTTTTGGTGGGGTGCCCAGTGGGACTCGAACCCACGGTCTCCAGATCCACAATCTGGCGCGTTAACCGACTACGCTATGGGCACCACATAGATGCGCCCGAAGGGACTCGAACCCCCGGCCCACTGCTTAGAAGGCAGTTGCTCTATCCACCTGAGCTACGGGCGCACGTTGTTATCCCATTGGGTTCCTTTATGGCGGCAGTCGTGTGTCGGCACACGCTGCGAGAAGTATAATACCATACGGAACCCGGTCTGTCAAGAACAATTTGAAAAAAGTTTCGGATTTTTATGCGGCGCAGTTACAGCAGCCACATGCCGACAAAGCCGCAGGCAAACCCGAGGGCAAGCCCGGCGGCCACATCCCGGATATGGTGCACGCCGGTGAGCACCCGCACCACGGCAATGAGCAGGGCGATGACGATCATGCACCAGCCGACAGCCGGGTAAAAATACAGCCACGCCATGGCCAGCACAGCGGCGCTGAGCGCATGCCGGGACGGGAAGGACCGGCCGTGGGTGTCCTTCTGGACCAGCGGGGTGAAACCCGGCTGGTCGTAGGGGCGGGGGCGGTCGAGCCGGGCACGGAGCGCGGTGCCCACCCAGAAGGTGATGCCCGGCACCAGAATGGAACGGGCGATCTCCGGCATCAAATCAGGAGCGGCGCTTTGTCGGGTCAGGAACAGCTGCACCAGCCGGACATTGAGCAGGCACAGCAGCACCGGGTAGCAGACAAACGGCACCAGCGGGAGCCAGCGGTCCAGCGCGACCACGAAGCGCCGGGCGGCCGGGTGCGCGTCAAACCACCGGTACAGGGCATGATAGTGTTCTGCGGTCAAAAAAGGTCCCTCCGCATCGGGTCAGAATGAGATCAGAAACAGGTGTCCAGATAGTTTTCCACATCGAAGGGCTCCGGTGTGGAATCTTTGCGCAGGTACAGCGGGTGGTGCGGGTGGCCTTTTTTGCTGCGCTTGCCAAAGGTCACCCAGGGAATGTTCTTTTCCCGGGTCAGGGCCACCATCTCCCGCATGAGGCCGGGCAGGTAATCCCGCTTTTCGATCAGGGTGCCCCAGGCGGCCCACATGGTGGGTTCGGTCTGGGCCAGCACGGCCTGCAGCCAGCGCAGGTTCTCGTCGCACAGGGCGCGGTCCGGCACACGGTCCATGTCGTTGGGGTCGGTGGCACGCTGAGGGTACACGTTGAACATGATCCAGCTGTCAAAATCGTTGGCGTTGGCCAGACGCTCCACACTTTTCAGGGTGGGGTCCAGCGCACCGGGCTGAGCGGTGCTGGGGTTGATGCCGATGCACACCAGCGGGTGCCGGCCCACCCGGCCCAGCACATAGCGATAAGGCTGGTATGTATGGGGCTCGTAATACCACAGACCGCCGGGGTATTCGTCGGCTTTCAGCAGGGGAAGTGCGTCGGTGTGCATGGGTGTGCTCCTATCCTTCGATCAATTTCTTTTATCGTACCCGAAATACGGGGAGAAATCAACACTTTTGTGCGACAAAGTCTCCCATAAAACTGATTTTCATGGTATACTGAGCTGAACAGTGCAGCGCAGCTGCACAGCGACCCACCGGAGACGAAAGGAGCAGGTTATGCTGGAAGATTACAAAAACGCGCTGAAGTCCGGACAGCGCGCCTATCGTGCCTGCGTGGCACGCGGCCAGTCGCCCTATCTTGCGGTGCTGGACGATATTCTGGTCAATGTGAACATCGTATCACAGGAGCCGCTGGGTCTGGTGGAGATCCCGGCCGAGAGCATCGTGGGCACCAAGACCAGCGGACGACACACAGCCTTTGCGCCCAACTTCATGCCTCTGCTGGAGGCGGACACCGAGTTTGCCGCCAAGTGGTCCAACCTCTGCGAGGCCCACCTGGAAGAGGGCATCCACACGCCCATCATTGCCTTTGAGTTCATGAACCGGTTCTATGTGCAGGAGGGCAACAAGCGGGTCTCGGTGCTCAAGTATTACGGCGCGGTCAAGATCGCGGGCACGGTCACCCGGCTGATCCCGGAGCGCAACGACAGCCTGGAAAACCGCATCTATTATGAGTTCCTGGACTTCTACCGGCTGTCCAAAGTCAACGATGTGCACTTCAGCAAACCGGGCAGCTATGCCAAGCTGCAGACGCTGGTGTGCAAGGCGTCGGGCGAGAGCTGGACGGACGATGACCGGATGAACTTTGCGGCCTTTTACACCATGTTCTGCCAGCAGTTCCAGCAGCTGGGCGGCGACCGGCTCAACATCACCGCCGGGGATGCCATGCTGGTGTATCTGAGCGTTTACCGCTACTCGGACGCCTGCGACTCCACCCCGGCACAGATGAAGGCAAACATGGAAAAGCTGTGGAACGAGGTGCGGGTGCTCACCGAGCCACAGGCCGTGCATCTTTCACTGGAGCCGACCCAGAGCACCGGCGAGCCGCTGCTGGCCAAGCTGAACATCTTCAGCTCCCGGCCCAGTGAGCTCAAGGTGGTGTTCCTGCATGAGCACAATGCCGAGAACAGCGCTTGGGTGCGCAACCACGACAAGGGCCGTGCGGCGCTGGAAAAGGAATTTCCGGACCGGCTGTCTGTTACCTGCCGGGAGAATGTGAACCCGGAGGTGGACGCGGAACAGATCCTGGAGGACGTAGCCCACGACAACGCGGATGTGATCTTCACCACCAGTGCCCGGATGCACACGGCCTGCCTGAAGGTGGCGGCCCAGCACCCCAAGACCCGCATCCTGAACTGCTCGCTGAACGCGCCGCATCCGCTGGTGCGCACCTACTACCCCCGCACCTATGAGGTGACCTACCTGCTGGGCCTGCTGGCCGGTGCGCTTACCCGCACCGATCGGGTGGGCTATGTGGCGGCCAACCCGGTGTACGGCATCCCGGCGGCAGTCAACGCCTTCGCACTGGGCCTCAAGACGGTGCGCCCCTGCGCGCGGGTGCTGCTGCGCTGGGCCTGCCTGCCCGACCCGGCCCACCCGCTGGATTTCTCGGACTGCCCGGACGTGGACATTTTCTATGCCCACAGCAGGAAGGAGCCGGAAGGTACCTACCGGGATTACGGTCTGTGCCGCCGTCGGCCGGACGGCACGCTGGAGCCGCTGGGCCTGCCGGTGTGGAAATGGGAAACCTTCTATATTGAGATCATCCGCTCCATTTTTGACGGCACCTGGAACAACGACGGCAGCGGTGCCCGGGCGGTGAATTACTGGTGGGGCATGCGCAGCGGTGCCGAAGAGATCAACTACAGCGCCGACCTGCCGGCAGGCACTCTGCAGCTGCTGGACCTGATGGAAAAGCTGCTGAGCGAGGATGAACTGCGCATCTTCCATGGCGAGCTGTACGCTGCAGGCCATGTGCTGCATGCACCGGAAAAGCTGATCTATTCGCCCAAGGAGCTCATGGAGATGGACTGGCTGGACGAGTGCGTGGACGGTGCACTGCCGCATTACGACGATCTGGACGTCAAGACCCGGACGCTGGTGGCCATCAACGGCTTGGCGAACCTGAAGAAGCTGGAGTAAGGACCGGACGACCGGTACAAAAAACGGAGCAAACCAGACGTGAAAATACTTGCGATTTCGGATGTGCCCTCCAAAGCCTTGTGGGACTACGGTACCCGGGAACATCTGCAGGGGATCGACCTGATCCTTTCCTGCGGGGACCTGCCAAAGAAGTATCTGGAGTATCTGACCAATTTCACGACCGTGCCCATTTTGTATGTCCACGGCAACCACGACGGAAGCTACCGGGGCGATGAGCCGGGCGGCTGCATCTGTGTGGATGATCAGGTGTTCGTGTGGAACGGGCTGCGCATCATGGGGCTGGGCGGGTGTTTCCGCTACAACCAGGAAGATACCTACCAGTACACCGAGGCGGCCATGCGCCGCCGGGCACGCAAACTCTGGCTGCAGGCGCACAAGGTGGGCGGCATCGACATCCTGCTCACGCATGCCCCGGCCAGCGGCCTGAACGACGGCACCGACCGCGCCCACAAGGGCTTTGTGTGCTTCAATGAGCTGCTGGACGAATACCAGCCTGCCTGGTTCGTGCACGGGCATGTGCACCTGAACTATGACGCAAAGCTGCCCCGGGTGTGCACCTGCGGAAACACTACGGTGATCAATGCCACGGAGCGCTATGTGTTTGAGATCCCGGATCCGGATCCGCTGCAAAAGCGGAAATTCCTCTGGGGCAGCGCAAAGAAATAACAGGGCATCCAGGCAAAAAACAAAACGCTTCTGCAGGAGTTCTGCAGAAGCGTTTTTTGCGTGTTTTGTTTGTGCTCCGTCGTGCGGTGCGCGGCACCCGGAACGCAGAAAAATTACAGGTCCAGTTTGCCGGAGACCTTGTTGATGACGTAGTAGGCAGTGCCCTCTTCCGGCTTGACGTATACCTTGCAGGACTGCACGCCCACCTTGTGGGTGGCGCGGTAGTCGGCCTTGGCACGGTCGATGACATCGGTAATGTTGTACTGTTTGCCGTTCAGTTCCACATACAGCTCCGGAGCCAGCGGCGGACGGCCGCGGCGGGCAGGTGCCTTTGCGGCAGTTTTGCGGGTCTTGGGGTCCGCAGCAGATTCCGTTGCGGGGGAAACTGCAGGAGTCTTTTTCTCAGCCATAATAAAACCTTCTTTCTGGATTCTGAGCATAGCGGTGCGTGAAGGTCCGCCGTGCAGATTCCGACTTAAACAAATTACTTATATAATAATTTTTTGCGGTTCATTTGTAAAGCCTTTTTCCAAAAAAATCTCGCAAAACCGGCAGGAAACAGGATCTGCAATGCAAAGAAACGTTCCGGCAGCCGTCCGGGGAGCGGAAATTCCGGTTTCCCGGCAGAAATCAGGGATTTCCGACCGGAGACGGTTTTGTACTTCGGAGAGAAACAAATCGGGTAAATGCGGCGTGTGCGGCGTGCAGATTTTACCGGCGGCAAAGATTTTCGGTCTGTGCGATCACCGGGTCCAGAAGTTCTTCGTCCCAGTCCTCGGAAAAGGCGAACAGGCCCCGGTAAATGGCCAGCTGCACGTCGGCATCCGGGTGCTGTGCAGCCAGGCGGAACACGGCCTGCAGCAGCCGCAGCTTGCGCTGCCGGACAGCGGGCGCTGCACTGCGCAGCCGGGTAAGGTCATAGTCCTTTGTGTTGCCGCAGGGCATGGCGCAGGTGGCACAGTTGGGGGCCACCGCGTGCTTTTCGGCGCGGGTGATGTCCAGCATGCGCTGCAGCGTTTCGGCCGGGGCATCCGGCTGTGCTGCCAGACGCAGCCCGGCGTTGAGCACGGCGTCGGTGTTCTCGGTCTTGGGTTCGCTGGAAGTGGAGCGCGCAAGGCCCACAAGGGCACCCAGCAGGGTGTCCCGCAAGGTGTCTGCCGGGGTGTCCGGCGTGCGGAGATAGTCGGTCATGGCAGTGTCCTTTCAAGTGTAAAAATCTGCAAAGAGTATAGCTCATTTATCCGCGCAATACAAGCCGCAGAAAAAAGCCCCCTCACAGCGGAGGGGGCCGGAAACGAGAAAATCAGAGCAATGCAGGAACTTCTTTTGCCAGCATCTCAGCCAGCTGAGCATGACCTTTGCAGGTCAGGTGCATGAAATCCACCTGGTTGAACGCGCAGTCCTTTGCATCCAGGAAGTGCACGTTCTGGCGCGCGCAGATGATGCGGAACTGCTCGGCCACACCGGCGGATTTCTCCACACAGCCGTCGCCCATGACCGCGTCATGGAACCCGGCCCCGATGGGCGGCGGTGCCACCACCAGAATGTTGGGCTGTTTGGCGCCCCAGCAGTCCACGCTCTTGGCCTTGAGGATCAGGCGCTCCATACCGGCTGCAATGCAGGCGGCGTTGGCACCAAAGCGCTCTTTCACGTCGTTGGTGCCCAGCATGATGATGAGCAGGTCAATGACCTCATGGCTCTTGAGCAGGGAATAGATCACGCTCAGGGCGTCCATGGACTCGTGGATGGGGTCCACGAACACGGTGGTGCGGCCGGAAAGGCCCTCCTCGGTCACCAGATATTCGTCGCCCAGCGCCTTTTGCAGGCGGCAGGTCCAGCGCTCGTCCTCGTTGAAGCGGATGCCGTGGTCGGCACAGTCATTGGGATCAGCACAATAGCCGTGGGTGTTGGAATCGCCCAGGCAGAGGATATGTGTTTTCATGGGAAATCACTCCTTTTCCATCGTCTGGCGGAAGTAATACACAGCGCCCACCATACCGGCGTCGTTGTGCAGCTGTGCGGCGCGGATCTCCAGCCCCTCGGCAAAGGCGGGCATCACCGATGCCTTTACTTTGGCGGCAATGGGGGCGATGAGCAGCTTCTGCTGGGCGCTCACGCCGCCGCCGATCAGGATCAGCTGCGGGTTGAAGATGTGCACCATGCCGGCAAGGCCCTGCGCGATCTCGTCGGTCCAGGCGTCCAGCAGGGCCAGCACCTCCGGGTTTCCGGCTTCTGCTGCGGCAAAGATGGCGCGTCCGTCTGTCCAGGCAGGGTTCTTCTCCTTTGCGGCACGCACAAGGGCAGTGGTGGCGGCGTAGCGCTCCCAGCAGCCGGTGGCCCCACAGGTGCAGGGTACGCCGTCCAGTGCGTGGGTGCGGTAGTGGCCCAGCTCACCGCCAAGACCGCGGGCACCTTCCAGCAGGCGGCCGCCGGTCAGGATGCCGCCGCCCACGCCGGTGCCCAGCGTCACACCGATGACGTCGGTATAGCCCTGCGCCCCGCCGACCCATACTTCGCCAAGGGTCATGCAGTTGGCGTCGTTGGCCACCGTGACGGGCAGGCCAAAGTCCTGCTCCAGCGCGGCCTTGATGGGGCTGCCAATGTAGTTGGGGAAATTGCCGCAGGTACCGGCCACGATGCCCTTGCGGCTGTCGATCTGGCCGGTGGCGGACACGCCGATGCCGGAAAGGCTTTCCACCGGGATGGCCTGTGCTGTTAAAAACTCTTTTGCGGCCTTGCGCACGGTGTCCAGCACGGGGGTCTGGTAGCCGTCAAAGTTCACGCTCTGCTCGCCCTTGCACAGCACTTTGCCGGTCTCGTCCACGATGCCCAGCTTGACGGCAGTGCCGCCAATGTCAATGCCAAAATACTGTTTCATGCAGCGTCTCCGTTTACTTGTTCATGGCGTTGATGGCACCGGTGAAGCGTGCCGTGATCTCAGCCGGGCGGGTGATGGCACCGCCCACCACCAGGGCATAGGCCCCGGCTTCCAGTGCCTTGACGGCCTGCTCCGGGTAGTGGATGTGGCCCTCGGCAATGATCTTGGCCGGGCACTCGGTGGCCAGCTTGTGCACAAACTCAAAGTCGATGTCGTTGATGCCCTGGGTCTCGGGGGTATAGCCCCGCATGGTGGTGCCCACAAAGTCGGCACCGGCCTCAGCGCAGAGCATGGCGTTCTCAAAGTTGTCGCAGTCGGCCATGAGCAGCTGATCCGGGTACTTGGCCTTGATGGCACGGATGAACTCGGCGGAGGTGGAGCCGTCAGGCCGCAGGGCCCCGGTGCCCTGGACTGCCAGGATATCCACACCGCAGGCCACCAGCTCGTCCACTTCCTTCATGGTGACAGTGATGTACATGGGGGTGCCGGGGTAATCCTTTTTGATGATGCCGATGACCGGCAGGTCCACCACCTGCTTGATCTGGGTGATGTCGCGCACGGTGTTGGCACGGATGCCCACGGCACCGCTCATGGCGGCAGCCTTGGCCATCAGGGGCATCACGCCGCCCTCCTTGGTGTACAGCGGTTCGGTCTCCAGTGCCTGACAAGAGACGATCAGACCGCCCTTGATCTGAGCAAACAGTTTTTCCTTATCCATTGTTTCAGCCCTCCATTTTGATTTTGACAACGGCCTTGCGCACATTGGCACAGCCATCCTGTACCAGGCCGGGTTTGTGCAGCTCCGTGGGGAAGAACAGGACGAACCGCCCCTCGCCCAGGGCACCGCTCACAACGCTGGCGCTGTCCTGGAACCCGCAGTCCACGGTATATTCGCCGACTTCCTCGCCGGGCTCATTGGTGTAGCCCCAGCCCTCGCCGCCGGTGATGTCGATCTGCAGGTCGGCATACAATTTGTGATATTCGGGATGGTAGCCTGCATCCGGGTGCAGTGCGGCGTCCATCACGTTGATGAATACCTCGTCACCGTCCACCTCAGTGCGGCCGTTCGGCAGGGCCGAAAGGTCGTGGGTGAGCAGGTAGTCGATGGCGGTGTCCAGATTGGGATGCAGCCCGTTGTAGCGGGTCAGATGCTCCAGAGTATCGCAGATCATGGTGCATTCCTCCAAAAAAGAAGCGCCCGCCTCCCCTCTGAAAAGAGACGGAGAGGGGGCGCTGTTCGGTTTTACAGTTTTGCGATGGCAGCTTCGATCATGGCCTGTGCTTCGGCCACGATGGGCTCATCCTCCGGGATCAGGCCGGGCATGGGCTCGCGCACGCCGCCCAGCTCCAGACCATACATTCGGCGCAGGATCTCCTTCTGCACGGCGTACAGGTTGCCGTGGGCTTCGCACATCTTGTAGATGATGCGGTCGGCGTCGTACTGGATGGCCTGTGCTTCTTTGATCTCGCCCTTGTTGATGTGGTCGTTCATGGCCAGGTACAGCTCCGGCATCACGGCGTAGGTGCCGCCGATGCCGCCGTCGGCACCGATCACACGGCCGGAAACGAACTGCTCATCGGGGCCGTTGAACACCACGAAGTTGCCCTCGCCGCGGGCGGCGATGCCGGCATCCTTGAACATCTGGATGTCCTGGGTGGGCATGGAGCTGTTCTTCACGGCCACCACGTTGGGGTTCTTCAGCATCTCCTTCAGCAGGCTCATGGTCAGGGCTGTGCCAGCCAGCTGGGGGATGTTGTAGATGACGAACTCGGTGTTGGGAGCCGCCGCGGACATATCGTTCCAGTACTTGGCAATGGCGTACTCCGGCAGGTGGAAGTAGATGGGCGGGATGGAAGCAATGGCGTCCACGCCCACGCTCTCGGCATGGCGGGCCAGCTCCACGCTGTCGGCGGTGTTGTTGCAGCCAACATGAGCAATGACGGTGATCTTGCCCTTGGCCTCGCTCATCACGGCTTCCAGAACGGTCTTGCGCTCGTCCACATGCTGGTAGATGCACTCGCCGGAGGAGCCGCCCACATACACGCCCTTGACGCCCTTGGCGATCAGGTGGCGGGTGAGGGCCTTGACGCCCTCCACCGAGATGTTGCCCTCTGCGTCATAGCAGGCGTAAAAGGCAGGGAACACACCCTGATATTTGGTGATGTCTTTCATGGGTCAATATCCTTCTTTCTGTAGTATAAACAGATACACGTTTCGTACTGCACTTAAACCTGCTCCCGGTCCAGCAAGCCCCATAGGCTTGTGTTCCGGGCAACGGTATCAGTGCCCTCTTGCGGTGCCCTGCATCCGCTTCGACCCTTGGGCGGGTCTTGCGTCTTGCAGACCGCTGCGCCAAAAATTGCTCCCTGTTTCGGCCGCAGGCCGCGGTCGCAATTTTAGCCCTTAACAGCACCCATTGCGATGCCCTTGGTGAAGTACTTCTGGAAAATGAGGAAGATGATGATGATAGGCACGGCGGCCAGTGCGGCACCGGCCATGATCAGACCGAAGTCGGTGCTGTTCTCGGCCTGCAGCTTTGCAATGCCCAGCGAGATGGTCAGGTTGCTGGTGCTGGACAGCATGATCAACTGCATGAAGTAGTCGTTCCAGCTGTTGATGAAGGTGAAGATGGCCAGTGCGCCGATGCCGGGCTTGACCATGGGCAGCACGATCTTGACAAAGGTGCGTGCCTCGCTGGCACCGTCGATGCGGGCAGCTTCCAGCATTTCGGTGGGGATGCCCTCACTGAACTGCTTCATCAGGAATACGCCGAAGGGCCAGCCCACGATGGGGAAGATGACGGCCCAGATGGTGTTGTACAGGTTCAGGGCGCTCATCTCGCGCAGCAGGGGGATCAGGATGACCTGCTTGGGCAGAGCCATGGCGCACACGATGAGGGTGAACAGCAGCTTGCGGCCCACAAAGCGCTTCTTGGCCAGCGCATAACCGGCCATGGCGGCGGTGATGCAGGTGAAGATCATGGACATGACGGCCATGAACACGGTATTGATCATCCAGCGGATGGCAGCAGGAGCCGTGGGGCCCACCGAGAAGTAGATGGGCTCGCCGTCGGCACTGAACTTGCTGCCGAAGGGCACGGCTAGCTGCCACAGCGGGGCGCTCTTGCCGGCGAACAGCTTCTGGTAGTTGGTCAGTACCCACTGGCTGGGCCACCACTCCGGGGTAGTGGCGTTGATGGCGGCACCGGTCTTGAAGGAGCCGGTGATGATCCAGTACAGCGGGAAAGCAAACAGCACAGCCACGATGCTGATGAGGATGATGGTCAGGATCGTGTAGGCACTTGCCTGCTTGAGCTTACTGGGATGACGTTTCAGCGGTTTTTGCTTTTTGGTTGCAGCAGTTGCACTCATTGCTCGGCACCTCCCTTAATTATCCTGGTTGCCCAGCTTGAACTGGACAGCCGACAGGATGGCGATGATGACCGCCAGCACAACGCCCATGGCATTGCCGTAGCCGTAGCGGTACAGCTTGAAGGCGGTGTAGTAGATGTAGTACATGATGGTGTCGGTGCTGTGGTTGGGGCCGCCGGAAGTCAACAGCTGGATCAGCGCAAAGCACTGGAAGGAGTTGATGGTGGTGATGACCAGAATGTACAGGGTGGTGGGCATGATGGCGGGCCACTTGATCTTCCAGAAGCACTGGAAATCGGTAGCGCCGTCCACTTCGGCGGCTTCCACGATGGACTGATCCACGTTGCCCAGGGCCGACACATACAGCACGATGGGCTGGCCCACAGAGGTGGTGAGCAGGATCAGGATGATGCAGCCCAAAGCGAACCGCTCGTCACCCAGCCAGTTGATGTTTTTGTCGATGAGGCCCAGGCTCTTGCCCAGATAGTTGAAGATGCCGTAGTAGTTGTTGTACATCCACTTCCACACCACGGTGACGGCAACGGAGCCGGTGACCACGGGCAGGTAGAACACGCAGCGGAAAAGGCTGGTGGCCCACTCCGGCAGGTCTACGATGGCCGAGGAGACCCACAGCGAAAAGACGCAGGTCACGGGCACCGAGACGATCACGATGATGAAGGTGTTCTTCAGAGCACCCAGGAAGATGGGGTCGGTAAACAGTTCTTTGTAGTTTGCCAGACCTACAAACACGTCGGCACGGTTCATGGTGGAATCAAAGAAGCTGGTCACCACGCAGAGGATCATGGGGTAGATGACGAAGCCCAGGAAGAAGATCAGGCTGGGCAGCAGGAAGCAGTAGGAGGCGAATGTTTCACGCCGGACCAGGGCGCTGCTGCGCTTTGGCTCCTTGATCGCTGTTTTTGCAGCCAAGAAAATCACCAATCCTTTCGGTTACAGCGTTTTTTTACAAACAAAGCCCCTCCCTCGCCGGGATCTTCGAGGAAGGGGCTCGTTCCGTTCAGATAATGGAAATTCGGGGTGCCGGGTGCTTATGCCTCAGCGGCTGCGGCAGCGTTGGCGTTCTCCACGAAGGTGGCAACAGCAGTCTCGACGGCCTCGCCGGTGCCCACGCGCTGCAGCATGTTCCACCATTCGGTACGGGCAGTTGCCCAGCCCGGAGTGATCTGGTAGTAGTCGCCCAGGTAGTTCATGAACTTGCTGTACTCGCTCATGATGTCGTTGCCGGCGTAGATGTCGCCCACGCTGGAACGGACCGGGAAGTAGGTGGAAGCCAGAACGCTTGCGCCCACCTGATCGGGGTCGGCAGCGATGAAGTCGATGAAGGTCTTGGCAGCCTCGATCTTGGAAGCATCGCCGTTGTCAAAGATGCCGAAGCCCCAGATACCGCCGCACAGCTTCGGGTCGCCGCTGGCGGTGGGGAATGCCATGGGCATGATCTCGTCACCGTCGTTGGTCAGGCCGGCGTCGTTGTTGTCGGTGTTCAGCTGCTGAGCGATGTTCCAGCAGAAAGCCATCTGCAGAGTGCCGTTGCGGAACAGGGTGATCTCGTCGCCGCCCACGATGGAAGCGTCGAAGTTGATGCCGTTGGTATCGTACAGGGTCTGGATGGCCTTGATGTTCTCGGCAGAATCCGCGGTGTACTTGGTGTGGGCTGCATCGGTGAAGGTGCCGCCGTACATGTTGTTGATGATGGCGCGGGTGCCCTGGTCGCCGCCCTGGCCGCCGCAGTAGACAGCTGCCACGTTCTCGTAGCCACCGTTGTACAGAGCGTCCACGGTGTTCAGGAAGTCCTCGGTGCTCCAGGTGTGGGTGTCGGTGTTGATGTACTTGTCAGCGCCCACTTCCTTGACCTTGGTCATGTTCACGGCCATGCAGTGTGCGGTCATGCACAGGGGGTACTCGTAGTAGTCACCGGCGTCGTTCTTGCAGGCGGACTCCACAGACTCGTAGATGTCCTTCTTGGCGTCGTCGGTCCACAGGTCGTTCAGCGGAGCCATAACGCCCTTGGCACCCCAGTTGGCGACCAGACGCTCGGGACCTTCCATGATCAGGTCGGGTGCGCTGCCGCCCTCGATGGCGGTGTTGACCTGGTCATCGCCGTTGGTGTAGTCCAGATACTCCACGGTGACCTTGATGTCGGGGTACTTGGCATTGAAGCTGGAGATCAGCTCCTGCACGGTCTCATCCTTGCCCCAGCCGCCGATGGGGTAGGTCCACAGCTTGATGCTTGCACCGGAGCTGGCGGTGCCGGAAGCGGCAGCAGAGCTGGCTGCGCTGGAGGCGGGAGCAGTGCTGGAAGAAGAACCGCCGCAAGCGGCCAGTGCACCGGCAGCGCCCAGCATACCGGCAGCCTTCAGGAACGAACGGCGGGAAATGCAGTTTTTCATGATAGTTTCTCCTTGCTCTCATCAATTCACGTTGTGGCAGCGGCTTGTGCGGGCGGCTGCCTTTGATGGTTCCATTATAGAAAAATATTTTCATTCTGTCCATACTTCCTTTTCATAAATTTTTCATTTTGCAACTGTGCAGGTTGTACAAGATTGTGGGATATCAGAAAAAACACAAAAGAAAAGTGAAAATTGCTCGTTAAAAAAGTTACAAAACGGTACAAAATCGGAAAAGTAAATGAAAAGACTTTTCGGTCTGAAAATCTGAAAAAGAAAGAGATTTTCAGAAAATGGGCCGTTTTTCCTCACTTTCTGTGCCGTCTGCACAGAAACCGGACCAAAAATGTGGGCAATGCGCCTCTTGCACACCCGGTTTGTTTCTTTTATACTTTTTGATGTAAGAAGGTGTAGGAAATAAGTCGGCGGCTGCCCTTTGTGCAGCGGTCGGGTAAGGAGAAGGAAATGTCTACAAATTTTTGGGAGCTGCTGCAGCAGCACCAGAATGACCTGACAAAATCGGGTCACATGGTGGCCGACTATCTGGTGCAGCACGCAGCAGAGGCACAGTATCTGTCCATCTCATCCCTGGCAAGGGAATGCAAGGTGGCAGAGGCTACGGTGTTCCGGTTCTGCCGGGCGCTGGGGTTTGAAGGCTACCATGAAATGCGCATTGCACTGGCACAGGCCAATGCCACCGGCGCACTGGTCAACCAGCGTGCGCCGGAGCCGGATGCCGACACGGCCACCCTGTGTGAGCACGCCGGTGCGCTGTTCATGACAGCCATCAACGGCACACAGAATGCCCTCTCACCGGAGGCGGTGGACAAGGCTGTGGCCCTGCTGCACAGCGCACGGCAGGTGTTCTGCCTGGGGCAGGGCGGCAGCATGCTGGTGGCCAACGACATCTGCGCCCGGTTTGCGGGCATTACCAACAAGTTCCGCACGGCGGGCGACAGCCACATGCAGGTGATGGCGGCCAGCCTGATGACGGAAGAGGATGTCGTGTTGTTCGTGTCCTACTCCGGTGCCACGCGGGATATGATCGAGACGCTGCGCACCGCCAAGGCCGCCGGGGCAAAGATCATCCTCATCACCCACTACGAGGACTCGCCGGGCGCAAAGCTGGCCGACATCGTGCTGCTGTGCGGCGCGCAGGAAAACCCGCTGGACTCCGGCAGCATCCCCATCAAGGTGGCGGTGCTGTATGTGGCAGAGGTGCTTCTGCTGCGTTATATGCTGGATGACCAGCAGCAGACCAACGAGGCACAGGACCGCACCACCGAGGCCTTGGCCGTGAAGATGCTGTAATTTCTCTGATCGAAAACACAGATGCCGCTCTGCGGCCGGGCATTCCGGCAGCCGGGCGGCGTTTTTTTGCAGCTGCACAGAAACAGAAAACAGACGTTCCGGAGCAATTTTTCTAAAAATGCAATCTTTTTGCAAATTGGGCTTGCAATCGGGCAGGATATCGTGTATAATCATCCCTGCACGAAAATGCAAACTGGTTGCAATTTACTAAAATGAAGAAACCCGCTGTGGTTTTTGGGAGTGATATTTATGGAACTGTTTCTGGATGTTCTGGGCGAATCTCTGGTGGATACCGCCAAGATGCTGCCCTTTCTGTTTCTGGCCTATCTGCTGATCGAATACATCGAGCACCGCCACGGCGAGCGCATCGAAGCGCTGCTGGCCGGCGGCGGGCGCTGGGGCGCAGTGCCCGGTGCCCTGCTGGGCTGTGTGCCGCAGTGCGGCTTCTCGGCCATTGCGTCCAACTTCTATGCGTCCCGCGTCATTACGCTGGGCACCCTGATGGCCGTGTATCTGGCCACCAGCGATGAAGCCATCCCGCTGCTGGTGTCCATGCCGGCCTACTGGGACAAGCTGGTCGTGCTGATGGTCATCAAGGTGGTGTACGCTGTCATCGTTGGTTTCGTGCTGGACTTTGTGCTGCGCGGCATCCTGCCCAAGGGGCTGCGGGGCGGCTACACCGGCCATGCCGACGAGGTGGACTGCCACGAGGAGCACAACGATGAAGAGGGCAACGAGCGCCCCATCTGGCAGGCGGCTCTGCGCCACACGCTGGAGATCTTCGTGTTCATCTTTGCGTTCAGTCTGGTGTTCGGCCTCATCGTGGAAGGCGTGGGCGAGGACGTGTTCGCCGACCTGTTGGGCAGTATGGGCTTCTTCCAGCCGGTGGTGGCGGCCCTGGTGGGCCTGATCCCCAACTGCGCCGCCAGCGTGTTGCTCACCCAGCTGTATGTGGAGGGTGCTCTGCGCTTTTCCAGCCTGGTGGCCGGTCTGTGCACCGGTGCCGGTGTAGGCCTGGCCGTGCTGTGGCGTGCCAACCCCTCCTGGAAGCAGAACCTGTTCATCACCGGCCTCACCTGGGCCGCCGGTGCCTTTGTGGGCGTGGCCATGCAGGTGATCGTGGCATTGTTTGCCTGATTCTGATGTAAAAGGGGCTGTTGCAAAATAGTTCTCTGAAAAAATATGCACAAAACCCGGAACCTCTTCAGGGCCAAAACGGCTCAAAAAGGGTTCCGGGTTTCTGCTTTTGCACTGCTTTTTGTGCAAGTTGCTATCGCATTCTTATTTTGCAACAGCTCCTTTTGGCGTTCTCGGCGGCCGGGGGCGCACCAGCTCCTGCCTCCTATTGACAAGGCTTTATGCCTGTGCTATTTTTACAATAGGAAATGATGGCCTGCACGGCAGGAAAACATAGAATGTCTATAAAATTCTATAAGATAAGGAGCGTATCTGTATGAAACTGGCAATCGGCAACGACCACAGCGCGGTCGAAATGAAGAAGGAGATCAAGAAGTATCTGGAGGACAAGGGCATCGAGGTCATCGACGTCGGTACCAACAGCACCGAGAGCTTCAACTACCCCATCAGCGGTTACAAGGTGGGCAAGATGGTCGCCTCCGGCGAAGTGGACGGCGGTGTGCTGATCTGCGGCACCGGCGTGGGCATCAGCCTGGCCGCCAACAAGGTCAAGGGCGTGCGTGCCTGCGTGTGCAGCGAGCCCTATTCCGCCCGCATGAGCAAGCAGCACAACAACTCCAACATCATCGCTTTCGGCGCACGGGTCATCGGCGTGGAGACCGCCAAGATGATCGTGGACGAGTGGCTGAACGCCAAGTATGAGGGCGGCCGCCATCAGGTGCGTGTGGATATGCTGACAGAGATCGAGCAGACCCAGGGCCTGAAGGTCGTGGACGAGCAGGGTCAGTGAGTTTTCAGGCCGGGACTGCATTGCAAAGCGCAGTGTGGTTCTGGTTTTTTGTTTCCGGCAGACAGAAAGAGCCGCCCCATCCGGGGCGGCTCTTTGCTGTTTTTACAGGGAAAATGAGATTTACACCCACTCGCCGTTGAATATGTATTTGTCCAGCCGGGCAAAGGCTTCCTGCACGCGGGAGAGCGGCAGGGCCAGATTCATGCGGATGGCGCAGGGGCCGTGGAACATCCGGCCGTCCTGCCAGGCGACGCCCACGTTCCAGCCGGCCTTTTCCAGCTGGCCGATGGTCTTGCCGTGGGCCTTGCACCAGCCGGTGCAGTCCTGGAACAGCATAAATGTGATGTGCCGGGGCTTCACAGGCGGCCGTCTGCCACGGCGCGCCGGTGTTCGGCCAGGGTCAGCTGCCGCAGCACCTGCAGGCAGGGGCGGGTGTCGTCCTTGCGGGTGAACAGGCAGGTGGGTGCCGGCGGGAAGGGGAAGATCAGCGGGTGGAACCACTCGGGCGGGTAGCCGTGGCTCCGCACCGGGCTCAGGAACAGGCATTTTCCGGCCAGCATCCGGACGTATTCCTTTTCAAAATCGGGCACCATGAGCCACCGCAGGGGAATGTCCTCCATGCAGCGCCGTAACATGGACACGAATACGGCGTCACAGCTTTCAAAGCAGATGGTCTGCCCGGCCAGCTGGTCGGGGGTCAGGGTGCCGCAGGCACTCAGCGGGCTGCCGGGGCTTGCCAGCAGATGGCATTTGGTGTCGAACAGGGGCAGGCAGTCGATGGCGTCGCTCACCGGTTCCAGCAGCATCTGGATCAGGGCGTCCACGCCGCTCTGCAGAACCTCTTCCGGGGAGGTACAGGAGGTATCGGTGCGCACCTCCAGGTCACAGTCCGGCAGCTCCTGGCTCAGCGCCATCAGCAGGTCGTGGTACACAAGATCCCGCGACGCCATGGTCAGCGGCACCTGCAGCACCAGCTTTTCGCGCCGGGCGGGCCCGGCGGCCAGTGCATGCTGGAACGCCTGATAGCTCTGCCGGACGTTCTGGGCAAAGGCGGCAAACAGCTGCCCGGCTTCGGTGGGCTCCACCCGGCAGGTGGTGCGGGTGAACAACGGGGTGCCCAGTTCTTCTTCCAGTGTGCGGATCTGGTAGCTCAGGGTGGGCTGGGTGAGAAACAGCTGCCGCGCGGCAGCCGAAAAATTCAGTGTTTCATAAAGAGCCAGAAAACAGCGGATCTGACGATCGGTCATGCAAAGCGGGCCTCCTTTCCGGCATTTCCTTCATTGTAACAAAACCGCTGGGGAAGGTCAATGAACTTATAGAAAAAATACATAACTGAAAACCGGAAATTGAATTTCTCTTTTGGTGAAAATTTCACTATAATAATATCGTCAAAAAAGCGTCAAACTGCGCAAGGCAGAAACGCTTTGGAAGAAAAAGAAGAAAGAAACAGAAAGGGTTCCGCACTATGAACAAGATCTCGCGCAGAAACTTCATCCGTGCATCGGCTCTCAGCGCTCTGGGCGCTGCCGCTGCAGGCGCACTGTCCGGCTGCTCCAACAACGCAGCCAGCAGCGCCGCCGCTTCCTCCGTGGCAAGCTCTGCCGCTGCCTCCGAGCAGCCCGCAGCCGCTGCTTCCGCCATCACCTGGGATGACATCTTTGCCACCAGCTACTCGCAGGCCAACCGCCGCTCCAACCCGGATGCCAAGGCTCCCGAGACCCCGGAAGAGTACATCGAGCAGAAGGGCAACGGCGACATCATGGGCTCCATGATGGTCGGTATGGTCGATTCCCTGAACATCCCGGAAGAGCAGTTCATGAACAACAAGCCCGCCTGGCTGGGCGATGAGCCCCAGCTGGCCGACAAGGTCGAGTACACCAAGGACTGCGAAGTTCTGGTCATCGGTTCCGGTCAGGCCGGTACTGCCGCCGCCCTGCGCTGCGCAGAAGAGGGCCTGAACACCATCTGCTGCGAAGTGCAGACCTGGGAAGAGTACGACAACTATGCCTGCGACCTGACCACCTACAACTCCAAGTTCTTCCTGGACAAGGGTGCCGAGAAGTACGACCCCATGGACATCTTCACCGAGTACATGGTCAAGGCTCTGGGCCACGCCAACCAGAAGATCGTCAAGGACTACGCCACCCGCTCCGGCGAGGCACTGGACTGGATGCTGGCTGAGCTGGACCCCGACTATGTTGCCAAGTACGCACACGCCGTGAACTACAAGGGCAACAAGCACTTCCAGAACCCCTGCAGCCACAGCTACTACTACGTCGGCATGACCCAGTGGCGTGATACCGGCACCGAGACCAACACCAACAACAATATGTGGCCGTACACCGTCCGTCTGCTGCAGCAGAAGGCTGTGGAGAAGGGCTGCGAGTACATCTACGGCGCACAGGGTCTGACCCTGGTGCACGAGAACGGCAAGGTCACCGGTGCCATCTTCACCGACATCGACGGCAAGTACTTCCAGGTCAATGCCGATGCTGTCATCGTGGCAGCCGGCGACTTCGGCGGCAACCCGGACATGCGTTTGGACCTGTGCGACACCCTGCGCAACCTGGCATGGTCCTACGGCAAGGACCGCACCGACGTGAACAACATTTCTTCCATGGGCCGTGACGGTTCCGGCATCCGCATGATGCTGTGGGCAGGCGCTACCATGGAGGCAGGCCCCCGTGCAGGTCAGGCAGCCGGCATCAACAGCCGCCCGTCCTTCCCCTTCGGCGGCATCTGGCCCATCTTCGGCAATGACGGCAAGCGTTTCTTCAACGAGACCATCACCCGCCACGGCTCCGTGGGCTACCTGGATATGATGCCGGAAGGCCAGAAGATGGTCTGCGTCACCGACTCCAACTGGGATGCTTACTGCGAGTATCAGGCCTACGACCATCAGGCCATGGACCGCAGCAACGACTACATGCTGGAAAAGGTCCGCAAGGATATGGCCAACTACAAGACCGGCCCCGACGGCTTCTCCGTGCAGGCCTTTGCCCGCTACGGCAACGACCCCACCACCCTGTACGCTGCCGACACGCTGGAAGAGCTGGCCGACATCATGGGCTATGAGGGCGACGCAAAGCAGGGCTTCCTGGACGAGGTCAAGCACTGGAACGAGATGTGCGATGCCGGTTACGACTCCGACTGGGGCGCAGACGCATCCATGATGCACTTCAAGATCCAGGATCCTCCGTTCTTCGCAGCTTCCTCCGTCACCGGCGGCAACCCCTCCGGCGGCCTGTGCCAGCACGCTGCAGTCTGCACCGATGGTGAGTACCGCGTCCTGACCGGTGCCAAGGCTCCCATCCCCGGCCTGTACGCTGTCGGCAACTGCTGCGGCCAGCGCTACGGTGTGCAGTACCACACCCCCACCGCAGGCAACAGCTGCGGCAGCGCTTTCGTGACCGGTTACCTGGCTGCCGAGTACGTCAAGAACGATCTGGACAACGGCATCGGCGGCGGTGAGAACGGCTCTGAGGAGCGCACCACCAACGGCCAGTACTATGCCGGCACCTACACCGCTTCCAAGAACTCCGGCTACAGCACCGTGACCGTCACCATGACCTTCAGCGAGGACGCCATCACCGACTGCAAGATCACCTCTTCCGGCAACGATGACCTGATGAAGGACGACCTGCGCAGCAGCATGGCCGCTGCCGTGGTGGACAGCCAGGGCGACACCAGCGTGGATGCCATCACCTCTTCCACCCTGAGCTTCTCGGTCAAGGCTGTGCAGGAGGCTGTGGCCGACTGCATCGCACAGGCAAAGGCCTGATCTTTTCCTTGCCAAAACCGCACGCGCCCGGTAGAATAAGACCAGAACAGGTTTTGCTCTGACGGCACCGTGTGCGTTCCACACAATCGGTTTTCTTTTTTTCTTCTCGGTGCCGCGCCGGGGCCGGGCATCTGCCTGCCCCGGCGCGGCATTGCTGTTATGCGGAGGTTTGAAACAAACATGGAGACGACAACGCTGCATCCGGTCGTGATGAAGCTCAATTTTCCCTTTATCACCCGCAAGTCTTCCTTCTGCGGGCGCACCCTCATCGAGGGCCACAACACCGAACTGCTGCACCGGTATGTGCTGGCCATGGCGCTGGAGCTCAAGGCCAACGCCGCCGACCTGGCCGACTGCGAGGTGCAGGCCATCCGTCTGGGCGGCGGTTCTGCCTCCATCATCAATGGCAGTGATCTGGACCACCTGCTGCGGCTCATCCGCAGCTGCTATCATGTGGCAGAGAACGCCCCGGTGACCATGCGCACCTGCCCGGCGGACATCAACGGCGCCAACATGCCCTTCTATAACCGCTCCCACTTCACCCGCTACGATCTGGAGCTGTACTCGCTGGAGCCGCTGGATTTCTGCACGCTGGACACCCTCAACTATTCCGAGCAGATGCCCTACATCACCCACGGTTTCCTGCGGGCCGACCGCCGCGACAGCATGGGCTTTGTGCTGCTGTACGGCAAAAAGACGGTGTCCCGCTGGGGCTTCCGCCACTCGGTGCTGGAGGTGACGCGCCGGCCGGTGTGTCATGTGCTGCTGCAGCGCTGCGCCGGAGCGGATATGCTGGACGACGCGGCAGCCCAGGCCCAGCTGGACGAGGCAGCCCAGCTGCTTACCGAGGCGGGCTTTGTGCAGTACCTGCCCCGGCGTTGGGCAAAGCCCGGCTGTGAGGACAAATTCTGGCAGGGCGCGGCCAACGGTATGGATGTGCTGGCTTTCGGCCTGTCGGCCTACACCCGGCTGGACGGCATGATCACCACCAATACCTCCGACCTGAACACCTATCTGGCCCACAGCGCAGACTACGAACAGATCACCGTGTCCACGGTGCCGGTGCAGACGGCAGAATGAACAAAGGCAGCCCTTCCCGTGCGGAAGGGCTGCCTTTGTTTTTGATTCGCGGATCCTGTCTGGATAAAATGTGCAGGGACCCTTACAGTTTCTGCCGTGCGGCGATCTGGCTGGCCGTGGGGGGCGTGTCGCCCTGGGCGGCGTTTTCCAGCGCACCGATGCGGCGGTCCAGATCGCGGATGCGCTGGGCCACCACATCCGGCAGATCCTGCTGGTCCAGGTCGTCGGCGGGGTTCACGGCCTTGTTGTTGATGCGCACCACCTCGGCGGGCACGCCCACGGCCGTGCAGTTGGCGGGCAGGTTGCACAGCACCACGCTGCCCGCGCCGATGCGGGCGTTGTCGCCGATGTACACCGGGCCCAGCACCTTGGTGCCCGCGCCGATGAGCACGTTGTTGCCCAGGGTGGGGTGGCGCTTGCCGGTGTCCTTGCCGGTGCCGCCCAGCGTCACGCCGTGGTAGATGGTGCAGTTGTCGCCGATCTCGCAGGTCTCGCCGAACACGATGCCCATGCCGTGGTCGATGAACAGGCACCTGCCGATGGTGGCACCGGGGTGAATCTCGATGCCGGTGCGGCGGCGTCCGTGCTGGCTGACCCACCGGGCCAGAAAGAACCGCTTGTGCTGGTACAGCCAGTGCGCAATGCGGTGATAGACCAGAATATGAAAACCGGGGTACAGCAGAATGACCTCCAGCACGCTGCGTGCGGCGGGGTCCTTGCGCTGGATATTCCGTGCATCTTCCAACAAACCCATGAGGAGTCCTCTCTTTCCTGCGTTCACGTCGTGCCTATTATAATAGCACAGCCGGGCTGGAATGTACAGTGATATGCTAGGAATTGTTGCCGCTAACCCGCCCGCCGGGCACAAAAACCGTCTTTTGGGTAGAGTAGCTAAAAAATGCAGAGAGAAGCGCCAAACCTTTTTACAAACAAACCCGGCCGCAGGCATTGACACATTTCGCGTTTCTATGCTAAAATATTAAGAAGAAATTGCAAATGCCAAAAAGGAGACAATGCCATGCAGTGCAACGTGATGCGCCGGAAACTGAAAAAACTGTCCGCGTCCGGTTTTGCCGTGGGTTCGTTGTTTCCTTTTTTTGTGAAGTGAGCTTTTCCCTTTGCGGGGAAAAGTTTTTTTTTGCCCGTTTGCGGCTTTTGGCCGCAGACTGTGCCGGACAGGAGAGGAGACCGCCATGCTGCTTGTAAACGCTGTGAACACCGAAGGACGACCGCTGGAGATCTTTGTGAAGGACGGCCGGATCGCCGCCGTGGGCCAGGAGCTGGAGGCTCTGGCCGGGGACAACGAGACGGTAGTGGATGCCGGGGGGCTGACCGTGCTGCCCGCCTTTGTGGACCTGCACTGCCACTGGCGCACCCCGGGCTTTGAGTACAAGGAGGACGTGGAGACCGGCAGCCGTGCCGCAGCCGCCGGCGGCTACACCTTCGTGAACCTGATGCCCAACACCAAGCCCGTCTGTTCCTCGGCCGCGCAGGCCATGCAGGTGGAGCAGAAGGCCGCCGAGGTGGGTCTGTGTGACGTGAACCAGACCGTTTCCATCACCGAAAACTTTGACGGCGTGAGCATCGACCACCTCAAGACCCTGCCCGCCAGTGTGAAGTTCATCACCGAGGACGGCCACGGGGTCCAGGACAACGCCACCATGGCCAAGGCTTTTGCCATCTGCACCCAGAAGGACATCACCGTGATGAGCCACGCCGAGGACATGGAGATCAGCCCCTGGGACTACCGCCTGGCCGAGGACATCGAGACGGTGCGCAACTGCTGGCTGAGCGAGTATTACCAGACCCGCCTGCACATGTGCCATGTGTCCACCCGCGGCGCACTGGATGCCATCCAGATGGCAAAGCTCCGGGGCGCACCGGTCACCTGTGAGGTCACCCCGCACCACCTGTGGTTCACCAATGATACCTGCGATTACCGGGTCAACCCGCCCATCCGCACCGCCGACGACGTGCAGGCACTGGTGGACGGCATCCGCAGCGGCATCGTGGACGCCATTGCCACCGACCACGCGCCCCACTCCGAAGAGGACAAGCTCAAGGGCATGGCCGGTATGGTGGGCAGCGAGACGGCCTTTGGCGTCTGCTACACCAAGCTCTGCAAACAGGAGGGTCTGCCGCTGGAGGTGCTGGTGCACCTGATGAGCACCCGCCCGGCGGAGATCCTGGGCCTTGCCAAGGGCCAGCTGGAGCCGGGCTACGACGCCGACTTTGTGCTGGTGGACCTGGACACCCCCTATACCGTGGACAAAAACAAGCTCCACTCAAAATCGCACAACACCCCCTTCGACGGCGTGGAGCTTTACGGCAAGGTGTGCGCCACCATCAAGGGCGGCAAGATCACCTATCAGGCCGAGGCCTAAGAAGAACGAACCCTCTCAGCCTCACTTCGTTCGGCAGCTCTCCCAAAGGGAGAGCCCTTGGCAAAACGGGAAACTTTGCCGTACTGCCAGAGCCTCTCCCTTTGAGGAAAGACTTCCCCCGGCCGGGGGAAGATGTCGCACAGCGACAAAAGGGGGAGTGTGGCATTGCATAAGCAATGACGGAGAGGGCGAGGACGTTCGCCTACATTATATCGTTACAATTCATTTCCTATAAATACGACATACAGGAGGACACCCAAATGACGAACATGGACAAACTGTACGAAGCTGTTGAGGCCCGGGGCCCGGTGTGTGTGGGTCTGGACACCGATTTCAGCTACCTGCCCGCCGATTTTGTGGACAGCACCCTGACCAAGGGCGAGAACATCCTGCGCTTCAACCAGAAGCTCATCGACGCCACCAAGGCCGTGGCGGGCTGCTACAAGGTGCAGATCGCTTACTATGAGTCGCTGGGTCTGGAGGGCATGAAGGCCTACGCCGACACCCTGAAGGCCGTGCGCGAGGCCGGTGTGCCGGTCATTGCCGACATCAAGCGCGGCGACATTGCCAAGACCGCCGAGATGTACGCCATGGGCCACTTCACCGGCGACTTCGAGGCCGACTTTGTGACGCTGGCCCCCTACATGGGCCTGGACTCCATCAGCCCCTATCTGCCCTACGCCGAAAAGCAGGGCAAGGGCCTGTTCGTGCTCTGCCGCACCTCCAACGGCGGTGCCAAGGACTTTGAGTACGAGAAGCTGGCCGACGGCCGCCACGTCTACGACCTGGTGGGCGACAAGCTGAACGCTCTGGGCAAGGACTACATGGGCGAGCACGGCTACTCCTCCATCGGTCTGGTCATCGGCGGCACCCACATCGAGGAGGCTACCGAGATCCGCGCCAAGTACAAGGACAGCTTCTTCCTCATCCCCGGCTACGGCGCCCAGGGCGGCAAGGCCGAGGACATCGCCCAGTACCTCACCAAGGGCAACGGCGGCGTGGTGAACTCCAGCCGCGGCATCCTGCTGGCCTACAAGAAGCAGCCCGGCACCGCCTTTGACGAGGCCGCTTACAACGAGTGTGTGAACATGAAGGAGGCCATTGCCCATGCGTGCAGCCTGCTGTGAAGCCACCGTCCTGCGCAATGAGGTCATTGCCCCGGACATCCGTCTGCTGACCGTGATGTGGCCCGACCGGGACCACGCCCCCCACGCAGGCCAGTTCTTCACCCTGCGTGCCTGGGGTGCCGACGAAGCCCCCTTCCTGTCCCGGCCCATCAGCGTGCACCGCTGGAACCCGGACAGCAGCACCATCGAGTTTTTGTATCAGGTGGTGGGCGAGGGCACCGAGAAGCTGGCACAGCTCAAGCAGCAGGATACCTTCCAGCTCACCGGCCCCATGGGCAACGGCTTTGATGTGCCGGAGATCGTGAGCAAATACAAAAAGATCGCCGTGGTGGGCGGCGGCATCGGCACCGCGCCCATGTTCCAGCTCACCCGGGAGCTGGCCGCTGCGGGCGTGAAGCCGGATGTGTTCTTCGGCTTCCGGGATGCCCCCTACTGCATGGAGGAGTACCGGGAGATCGCCAACCTGGTGAAGGTGTCCACCGACACCGGCGCGGTGGGCTTCCACGGCTTTGTCACCCAGCTGTACGACCCGGCGGACTACGACGTGGTGCTGGTGTGCGGCCCCACCGTCATGATGCGCAATGCCGCCCGCCTGTGTGCCGAAAAAGGCACCCCCTGCTTTGTGAGCATGGAAAAGAAGATGGCCTGCGGCATCGGTGCCTGCCTGGGCTGCACCTGCGAGACGAAGAGCGGGGAAGGCAAGAGCGTGTGCAAGAACGGCCCGGTCTTTGATGCAACGGAGGTGTTCTTCTGATGGCTGACCTGAAAACGAACCTGCTGGGCTTTGCGATGAACAGCCCGGTCATCGGTGCATCCGGCACCGTGGGCTACGGTGTGGAGTACGAGGAACTGGCCGACTTTACCAAGATCGGCGGCATCTCCGGCAAGGGCCTGACCCTGCACGGCCAGTACGGCAACAAGGGCGAGCGCCTGTGGGAGACCCCCTCCGGCCTCATCAACAGCATCGGCCTGCAGAACCCCGGCGTGCAGCACTTCATCGACGTGGAACTGAACGAGATGCTGGAGCTGAAACAGAAATACGGCACGGTGGCCATCGCCAATCTGGGCGGCCACAGTGAGGAAGAGTATGTGGAGGGTGCCGCGCTGCTGAGCGACAGCGCCGTGGACATCGTGGAGTTGAACATCTCCTGCCCCAACGTCAAGGTGGGCGGCATGGCCTACGGCGTCAAGGCCGAGGCTGCCGGTGCGGTGGTGCGCATGGTGCGCGACGCCTGCAAAAAGCCCCTGATGGTCAAGCTGAGCCCCCAGGCCGAGAACATCCCGGAGATGTGCAGGGCTGTGGAGGCCGCCGGTGCGGACGCCATCAGCCTGACCAACACCTTCCAGGCCTGCGCCATTGATCTGGAAAAGCGCCGCCCGGTGTTCCACAACATCTTTGCGGGCCTGTCCGGCCCGGCGGTGCGGCCCATCGCCCTGCGCATGGTGTGGCAGGCCGTGGGTGCCGTGAACATCCCGGTGGTGGGCCTGGGCGGCATTGCCACCGGCCGCGACGCCCTGGAGTTCATCATGGCAGGTGCCGCGGCGGTGCAGGTGGGTGCGGCAAACTTTGCCAACCCCCGCGCCATGGAGACCATCGCCGACGAGATGGCCGCCTGGATGGACAAAAACGGCGTAAAGACTCTGGACGAGATCCGCGGCTGCGCCCGCCATGCAGAATAAAACCTGTAGATATTCGTTTATAGCTTGCGCTTATGCACATAAAATGAAAAATGGTGCATGAATTTGCAAATCGTATCAAGGCGTGGTACAATACCACCCAAAGAGAATATACACCACTTAAAAAGAGAGGGAGAAGTACAATGAGTGAAGCACTTGAGATCCTGAAGAGCTGTGACGCATTCCTGGAGGGCCATTTCCTGCTGTCCTCCGGCCGCCATTCCAGCGCCTACTGCCAGATGGCCTACCTGCAGCAGTACCCCGACCGCTGCGCCGAGGTGATGAAGGCTGTGGCCGACAAGGTCAAGGAGATGGACGTGGATGTCATCGTCGGCCCGGCCATGGGCGGCATCGTGTACGCTTACGAGCTGGCCCGCCAGACCGGCAAGCGCGCCATCTTCACCGAGCGCGTGGACAACGTGATGACCCTGAAGCGCTTTGCCATCCATCCGGGTGAAAAGTGCCTCATCGCTGAGGACGTGGTGACCACCGGCATCTCCTCTCTGGAGACCAAGCGGGTCATCGAGGAGAACGGCGGCATCTGCCTGGGCATCACCTGCGTGGTGGACCGCACCAAGCCCGAGGCTCCGTCGCCCATTCCCATCGTGGCCAGCGCCCTCAAGCTGGACCTGCCCAACTACGCCCCGGAAGAGTGCCCCATCTGCAAGGAGGGCAAGCTGCCGCTGGTGCACCTGGGCAGCCGCAAGATGAAGCAGGAAGCAAAGCAGACCCTGTAATGGTTGAAACGAGGAAAACTATGAACGCATATCTTCTTTTGGCAAACGGCATGGTGTTTGCCGGGCAGTCTGTGGGTGCCGAGGGCGTGACCGTGGGCGAGGTGGTGTTCGCCACCGGCATGGTGGGCTTTCAGGAGACCCTGACCGACCCCAGCTACTACGGCCAGATCATCACCCAGACCTACCCCCTCATCGGCAACTACGGCATGAACAAGGACGACATGGAGTCCGACAAGATCTGGGCAAAGGGCTACATCGTGCGCGAAGCCTGCAAGACGCCCTCCAACTGGCGCTGTGAGGAAACGCTGGACAGCTTCCTGAAAAAGAACAACACCATCGGCATCGAGGGCATCGACACCCGCCACCTCACCCGCATCATCCGGGAGAGCGGCGTCATGAACGGTGCCATCCTGACCACCTTCGACCCCGCCGACCCCGCCAACAAGGAAAAGACCGACGCCCTGCTGGCCGAGATCCGCGCCTACGCCGTCACCGACGCGGTGAAGAACGTCACCTGCGCCGAGCCCGAGGTGTTCAACCCGGCAGGCGAGACCCACATCGTGCTGATGCACTACGGCTGCAAGCGCAACATCGTGCGGTGCCTGGTCAAGCGCGGCTGCAAGGTCACGGTCATGCCCGCCTTTGCCACGGCAGAGGAAGTGGCCGCCCAGAACCCGGACGGCATCATGCTGTCCAACGGACCCGGCGACCCCGCCGAGCCGGTGGAGGTCATCGAGAACCTGAAGCACATCTTTGCGCTGAACATCCCCACCTTCGGCATCTGCCTGGGCCACCAGCTGAGCGCACTGGCTGCCGGTGCCAAGACCATGAAGCTCAAGTACGGCCACCGCGGTGCCAACCAGCCCGTCACCGACTTCGAGTCCGGCCGCACCTTCATCACCAGCCAGAACCACGGCTATGCCGTTGTGGGCGAAGAGCTGCCCGCCGAGATGGGTGAGGTGGCACAGGTGAACGCCAACGACGGCACCTGCGAGGGCATCAAGTACAAGAAGTGGAACTGCTTTACCGTGCAGTTCCACCCGGAAGCAAACGGCGGCCCCAAGGATACCGAGTTCCTGTTCGACCGCTTCCTGAAGAACGTCAAAGCAGCAAAGGAGGCACGCTGAAATGCCGAAGGACCCCAGAATCAAAAAAGTGCTGGTCATTGGCTCCGGCCCCATCATCATCGGTCAGGCCGCGGAGTTCGACTACTCCGGCACCCAGGCCTGCCGCGCCCTGAAAGCAGAGGGCATTGAGACCGTTCTGCTCAACTCCAACCCCGCAACCATCATGACCGACCCGGACGTGGCCGACCATGTTTACATCGAGCCCATGACGCTGGAAGTCGTGGAGCGCATCCTGGACATCGAAAAGCCGGACTCCGTGCTGCCCAACCTGGGCGGCCAGATGGGCCTGAACCTGTCCATGGAGCTGGCTCGTTCCGGTTATCTGGACCGCACCGGCATCCGCCTGCTGGCCTGCAAGCCGGAGACCATCGACCGCGCCGAGGACCGCGAGCTGTTCAAGGAGACGATGGAAAAGCTGCACCAGCCCATCATCCCGTCCGAGGTCGTGGAGACTTTGCAGGACGCGCTGGCCTGCGCCGACCGCATCGGCTACCCGGTCATCGTGCGCCCGGCCTTCACCATGGGCGGCACCGGCGGCGGCATCTGTGAGACCCGCGAAAAGCTCATCGAGATCGGCACCAACGGCCTGCGTCTTTCCCCCATCCATCAGATCCTGGTGGAAAAGTGCATCGCCGGCTGGAAAGAGATCGAGTACGAGGTCATGCGCGACCACAAGGGCAACGTGATCACCGTCTGTAATATGGAGAACCTGGACCCCGTGGGCATCCACACCGGCGACTCGGTGGTCGTGGCCCCCTCCCAGACCCTGACCGACCACGAGTACCAGATGCTGCGCACCGCCGCCCTGGACATCATCACCGAGCTGGGCATCGAAGGCGGCTGCAACTGCCAGTTCGCCCTCAAGCCGGACAGCTTTGACTATGCGGTCATCGAGGTCAACCCCCGTGTGTCCCGCTCTTCCGCCCTGGCCTCCAAGGCCACCGGTTACCCCATCGCCAAGGTGGCCACCAAGATCGCCATCGGCTACACGCTGGACGAGATCACCAACGACGTCACCGGCAAGACCTGCGCCTGCTTTGAGCCGGCCCTGGACTACATCGTGGTCAAGTACCCGAAGTGGCCCTTTGATAAGTTCGTCTACGCCGACAAGTCTCTGGGCACCCAGATGATGGCCACCGGCGAGGTGATGAGCATCGGCAACAGCTTCGAGGCTGCCATGATGAAGGCCGTTTCCTCCATCGAGCTGGGCATGGACACCCTGACCCACAAGCCCTTTGAGGAGCTGACCGATGACGAGATCGTGGCCCATATGCATGTGCAGGACGCCGAGCGCGTGTTCTGCGTGTACGAGGCCCTGAAGCGCGGCATCGACCACGAGACCATTTATAAGATCACCAAGATCGACTGGTGGTTCCTGGACAAGATGCAGCATCTGGCAAACCTGGAGAACGGCCTGGCCAAGTGCAACGGCCACCTGAGCCTGGAGCAGTACAAGGAAGCCAAGAAGTACGGCTTCCAGGATAAGACCATCAAGCGTCTGGCCCAGGTGGACAAGCTCCCCATGGAGAACTACCGCGCCGGCTTCAAGATGGTGGACACCTGCGCCGCCGAGTTCTCGGCCAACACCCCCTACTTCTACTCCACCTACGACGGCGACAACGAAGCCGCGGAGTTCATTGCCGAGAAGGAAGCCGCAGCCGCCGCCGAGGGCAAGCCCAAAAAGAAAAAGGTGCTGGTCTTTGGTTCCGGCCCCATCCGCATCGGTCAGGGCATCGAGTTCGACTACTGCTCGGTGCACTGCGTGTGGACCCTGAAAAAGCACGGCTGTGAGGCCATCCTGGTCAACAACAACCCCGAGACCGTCTCCACCGACTTTGACACCGGCGACCGCCTGTACTTCGACCCGCTGAACCCGGAGAGCGTGGACAACATCATCGCCACCGAAAAGCCGGACGCCTGCGTGGTGCAGTTCGGCGGCCAGACCGCCATCAAGCTGGCCAAGCACATGGACGAGATCGGCCTGCCCATCCTGGGCACCCCGGCGGACGCCATCGACGAGGCCGAGGACCGCGAGCGCTTCGACGAGCTGCTGGAGCGCTGCAAGATCCCCCGTGCCCCCGGCCGCACCGTGTTCAACCTGGACGAGGCCCTGGCCGCTGCCGACGAGATCGGCCTGCCGGTGCTGATGCGCCCCTCCTACGTCCTGGGCGGCCAGAACATGATCGTGGCCTACACCAAGGCGGACGTCATCGAGTACATGGGCGTCATCACCGAGCATGTGGACATGGACCACCCCGTCCTGCTGGACAAGTACATCATGGGTACCGAGTGCGAGGTGGACGCCATCTGCGACGGCGAGAACTTCCTCATCCCCGGCATCATGGAGCAGGTGGAGCGCACCGGCGTGCACTCCGGCGACTCCGTCTGTGTCTACCCGGCCCAGCACCTGACCCAGGCCGAGATCGACACCATGGTGGACTACACCGGTCGCTTTGCCCGCGAGCTGCATGTCAACGGTCTGGTCAACGTGCAGTACGCCGTGTCCAACGGCAAGGTGTACGTCATTGAGGTGAACCCCCGTTCCTCCCGTACCGTGCCTTACATCTCCAAGGTCACCGGTGTGCCCATGGTGGATCTGGCCGTGCGCTGCTGCCTGGGCGAGAAGCTCGTCGATATGGGCTACGGCACCGGCCTGCACCCCAACGCCCCCTATGTGGCCGTCAAGGTGCCTGTGTTCAGCTTTGAAAAGCTGCACGGCGTGGACACCCAGTTCGGCCCGGAGATGAAGTCCACCGGCGAGGTGCTGGGCATTGCCCCCAACTACCACGACGCCCTGCTCAAGGGCCTGATCGGCGCGGGCTATACCTTCAAGACCCCCGGCCCCGCTTCCTGCTGCATCTTCACCGTGAAGGACAGCGACAAGCCGGAGTTCGTGGACATCGCCTGGAAGCTCAAGAGCATGGGCTACAAGCTGTACGGCACCTCCGGCACCTGTGCATGGCTCAACAAGCACATGGTGCCCTGCAACGAGGTGCGCCCCATGTCCGGCGAGTCGCCCAACATCGTGGACCTGCTGCAGAGCGGTCTGGTGGACTATGTGTTCTCCACCAGCGCCAAGGGCCGCGACCCCAAGCGCGACTCGGTGCGCCTGCGCCGCAAGGCCGTGGAGCTGAGCATCCCCTGCATCACCGCCGTGGACACCGCCAACGCACTGGTCAACTGCCTGCGCAGTGATCACAGCCTGGAGAACATCCCGCTGGTGGACATTGCCACCCTGTATCACCGCAAGTAATTGCCCACAGAGTTGTCTGTGAAATTACCCGCGCAGTTTCCCCATAGAACGACTTTTGACAGCGCCCGCCAAAACAGCGGGCGCTGTATTTGTGAAAGCTCGCCAGCAAATGCGAAGGTCCGTGCGCAAAACAGGATGTTTTGTGCGCAATCTGTCGCAAACAGTGTGGGAAGTATGTTATACTCATCAACGCAAAATTTGCCAAAAGGACGTTACTTTTGGACATTCCAGGAGGATACCGATACATGACCCGTTCCCAGATGATCGAAACCGTCGCCCGCAAGACCGGCTTTACCGAAGCTCAGGTCGAGACCACGATGGATGCTATGTTTGACCAGATCGCCGACTGCCTGCGTGCGGACGAAAAGGTGACCATTGCCGGCTTTGGCCGCTTTGAGATGCGCCCCCGCAAGCCCAAGGCCTACACCAACCCCAAGACCAAGGTCTCCAGCCGCCTGGAGTCCACCTCCATTCCCGGCTTCAAGGCCAGCGGCCGCTTCAAGCAGAAGCTGGAGGCCGGCAAGGCCAAGGCTGCCGAAGAGAACGCCTGATCCCATCTGCATAGCACAGAGCTGCACCCCGCCAACAGGGTGCGGCTCTTTTTTGTGCTGACAAGGCCGCTGTTTCGTGATATACTGATTTCAACAGAAAAAGAACGGAGTTGTCTGAATGCTTTACAGTGAACTGCAGTGCAGCGAAGCCATCCGCAAGGCGGTGGAGCGCATGGGCTTTGCCGAAATGACCGAGATCCAGGAAAAGACCATCCCCGTCATGCTGGCCGGGCATGACGTGATCGCCAAGGCCCCCACCGGCACCGGCAAGACCTGTGCCTTCGGCATCCCGGTGGCGGAGCACATCCAGCCGGAAAACAAGTACCCCCAGGCCGTCATCATGGCCCCCACCCGGGAGCTGGCCCAGCAGATCGCCGAGGAACTGAGCAATCTGACCTATTTCATGCCGGAGGTGCAGGTGGCCTGCGTCTACGGCGGTGCCAACATGGAAAAGCAGGCAAAGCGCCTGGCCGAAGGCTGCCAGATCGTGGTGGCCACCCCGGGCCGCCTCATGGACCACTACAAGCACCACTCCATCGACATCTCCCATGTGACCCAGATCGTGCTGGATGAGGCCGACGAGATGCTGAACATGGGCTTCTACAAGGACGTGCGGCACATCATTGAGATGATGAAGGCCCGCAAGGCCCTCTCCATGTTCTCGGCCACCATCAGCCGCGAGGTGATGGACATCGGCTGGCTGTACCAGCACAACGCCGAGGAGATCACCGTGCAGCCCAAGGAGGAGAGCCAGCCCAAGATCACCCAGTACATGCTGGAGACCTCCGGCCGCAACAAGCTGTCGGACCTGGCCCAGATCATCATCGGGGAGGGCTATAAGCGTGTGATGGTGTTCTGCGACACCAAGTTCAACACCGCCACCCTGGCGAACCAATTGGCTCGCTTGGGCTTCTCGGTGGACTGCCTCCACGGCGACCTCTCCCAGAAGGAGCGCAACCAGATCATGCAGAACTTCCGGGACGGCAAGCTGGCCATTCTGGTGGCCACCGACGTGGCGGCCCGCGGCATTGATGTTTCGGACGTGGACGCTGTCATCAACTACGACGTGCCCAGCGACAACGAACATTACACCCACCGCATCGGCCGCACCGGCCGTGCCAAAAAGGAGGGCGTGAGCTACCTGTTCTATGTGCCGGAGGAGAAAAAGCGGGTGCAGGAGCTGCTGCGACTGACCCGCAACACCGACCTGTGCACCCCGGTGCATTTTGACTTCAATCACGAGCACATCGTGGTGGAGGAAAAGAAGGATAGCGCCGACCGGTTCCAGATCAAATGCTATTTCTGAGATAAAAAAGAGCTCCCTCAGTCTCGCATCCAAAAGGCCCCATCTCTGAGGGGGCTGTCTGCGAAGCAGACTGGGGGAGTTTTTGCAATCGTTTTGCAAAAAACGCTTGACCTTCCCCTTTCTGGAAGGTGTAAAATGGGCCTGTAAGGAGGCAGCCGGACCATGAAGATCAACGAAGTGGAAGCCGCCGTCGGCGTGACCAAAAAGAACATCCGCTTTTACGAGGAAGAGGGGCTCATCACCCCGGGCCGGGAGCCGGGCAACGGCTACCGCAGCTACTCCCAGACGGATGTGGAACGCCTGCGCCGCATCAAACTGCTGCGCAAGCTGGACGTGCCGCTGGCCGAGATCCGGGAGATGCTGGAAGGGCAGAGCACGCTGGCAGAGGGTATGAACCGCCAGCTGGAGCGCCTGAGCACCCGCCGCAAGGATCTGGAGGAAGCCATCGGCTTCTGCACGCTGCTCCGGCAGGAGCCCGGCAGCCTGGAACAACTGGATGTGGAGCAGACGCTTGCGCGCCTGACCGCACGGGAAGAACAGGGGGTGACCTTTGTGAACATTGAACGTACCGACCAAAAGACCCGCCGCATCCGGGGCGCCTGCATTGGTGCTGCCCTTTTTGTGGCCATGATGGCCTTTGTAATGGCTATCATGGGCTGGGCAGTTTACACCGACCCGCAGGATGCCCCGCCGCTGCCGCTGCTTGTGGTGATGTTCGGCATCCCGGCGGGGTGCATCGTGGGCACATTGAAAGTTCTCATCGACCGCATTGAAGAGATTGGAAAGGGAGAAGAAGATGCTTATCGTAACTATTAACGAGATCCCCGGCAAAAAGCTGGAAGCGCTGGGCGTGGTGCGCGGCAGCACCGTGCAGAGCCGCAACTTCGGTCACGACCTGATGGCCGGTTTCCGCACCCTGGTGGGCGGCGAGGTGACCGACTACGCTGACATGCTCACCGAGGCCCGGCAGATCGCCACCGGCCGCATGGTAAAGGATGCTGAGGCCCTGGGGGCGGATGCCATTGTGGGCATGCGCTATGCCTCTGCCAGCGTCATGCAGGGCGCAGCAGAGGTCATTGCTTATGGAACGGCGGTGAAGTTTGTATGACGACAAAAGAAAAACAGGGCTTCGGCCTGTACTTTCTGCTCGCCTTTGGCATGGCATGGCTGCTGCAGGTCTATGCCAGCCTGCTGCTTCTCCGGGACGGCAACGCCGCGGCCTACCAGCTGCTGCTGGCGGTGAGCATGTTCTGCCCGCTGGTGTCCGTTCTGCTGGTGCAAAAGTTCTGGCTGCATCAGCCCACCGGCATCAGCTGGCGGCCCCGCCTGAAAGGCAACGGCAGGTATCTGCTGGCGGCATGGTTCGGCCCGGCGGTATTCACCGTGCTGGCAGCGGTGCTGTACTTTGCGGTGTTCCCGTCCCGGCTGGACACCTCCGGCAGCTGGCTGGCCACGGCCTATGGCGGGCAGTGGACACCGGAAGCCCTGAAAACCGAGCTGGGAGTGACCACGACCAGTTACCTGATCCAGTACGGTCTGCTGGCGGTCACGCTGGCACCGCTTGCCAATATGATCCCCGCTGTGGGCGAGGAAGCGGGTTGGCGCGGTTACATGATGCCCCGCCTGAAGGAGCGGCTGGGCCTGCTCAACGGCCGTCTGCTGGGCGGCGTGATCTGGGGCGTCTGGCATTGGCCGCTGATGCTGCTGGTGGGCTACGAGTATGGCACCAACTATCTGGGCGCACCCCTGCTGGGGCTGGTGGTATGGTGCGTGGTCTGCTTTGCCCTCAACACTCTGCTGGATATCCTTTACGAGAAAACGGAATGCATCTGGGTACCTGCTGTTGCGCATGGAGCGTTCAACGCCATTGCGGCACTGCCGCAGGTGCTGACGAACCCGGCAGATACCTATTACAATGTGCTGGGTCCCATGCCCATAGGCCTGATCGGCATGCTGCCGATGCTGGCAGTGGCGGTCTGGCTGACCCTGCGGCAGATGAAGCAGGAAGAAAAGAACTGAACACGAGGGGCTGCTGTGCAGGGTGCTTGTACGGCAGCCCTTTTATAATAGGAAAGAATGGGCAAACCTGCCCGAAAACCCGGAAGGTCTGGAGCAAAAAACTGGTTCCTGTATACAAATGCAAAAAAAGCGAAAAAAACTTTGAAAAAAGGCTTGCCAAACCCTCTTGAATGTGGTACTATATGTGAGCGCCAAGCACTGAGACAAAAGAATGACTTCTGAAGCCTCAGCACGAAGCTTTTGAAAAGAACCAATAGACGCTGAAAAGTTCCGGTCAGCACCGAGAAACATGAAGCGATCCAAGTTCAGAACGTTCAAAAGCCTCGAAAAAAGAGCTTGACAAAAAACCGCTTCTGTGGTAGAATAATCAAGTCGTCAGCCGCAAGGCTGAGGCGCACAGGACCTTGAAAATTGAACAATATCGAAAAACTTGTAACG